>Ga0209755_10001019_pt1 | contig 46928 bp, 31 predicted proteins | sample TergutCo191P1_FD_187301 | JGI IMG/M metagenome (GOLD analysis project Ga0209755, IMG submission 187301) | Cornitermes sp. P1 segment gut microbial communities from Petit-Saut dam, French Guiana - Co191P1 (SPAdes) (version 2) | ecosystem: Host-associated > Arthropoda: Insects > Digestive system... | reverse complement strand
GATGGGCGCGGAGGAGGAAAGCCCCAAGAGGGTTGCGAGTGAGGCGAAGAGCCCCGCAGGGCCACCGGAGGGAGCCGTTTTTGAGGAACTTTTTGGGCGAGCAAAAAGTTCCCCGCCGGAGGCAAAATGCCCGGAGGGCGAGAAAGCCCGGGCCGCAGGCCCAGAGAGAACAACGCCCGAAGGGCGAAGAGAAACATTTCCAAAAATGGCCCGGGCCGCAGGCCCAAAGAGAACAACGCCCGAAGGGCGAAGAGAAACATTTCAAAAAAAAGCCCGGGCCGCAGGCCCAAAGAGAACAACACCCGAAGGGTGAAGAGAAACATTTCAAAAAATGGCCCGGGCCGCAGGCCCAAAAACACATTGTCAGCTGGCAACAACCCCGCCCGGAGGGCGAAAAAAGCAAACCCGCAGGCCCATACCTCCCCAGTCCCCACTCCTCTTTTAGAGTCTACACAAGAGAATGTTAGAGAGAGGGTGGCCGAGGAAGCGCTCTGCTTGTTGGGCAAAGCGCTCCGGCTCATCCGTTACAAAACAGAGGTGAGAGGCTTGGGGTGTGTTTGCGCAGAGTGCATGCAAACGCAGCAAGGTGGACACATGCTGCGCTGTTGCCACAGCCGAGTCCACCAGCTGCACCTCTGGGCACAGCACAGCCTCCAAAGTGGGGGCCAGCAGGGGGTAGTGCGTGCAGCCGAGCACCACCGTGTCTGCGCCAAACTCTATAACAGGCTGTATATAGTGGCGAGCAACCAAAGTGGTTACTTCTCCTTGCAGCCAACCCTCCTCCACCAGGGGGACAAACAGCGGGCATGGTTGGGCAAACACACAGAGGGAGGGTTGAATGTCCAACAATGCCCGGTGGTAGGCCTTGGAGCGTATGGTGCCCAAAGTCCCCAGCACAGCAATGCGGCCATTGCGCGTATGCTTTGCCGCCTGCTGCGCTCCCGGTACAATGACGCCCACAACGGGAATGGAAAGCCGCTTTTGCAGGCCCTCCAAAGCCAGTGCCGAGGCTGTGTTGCATGCTACCACCAACAGTTTTATGGAGTGGCCCAACAAAAACGCGGCGGCCTCCTGCGCATAGCGGCAAACCACCTCCGCGGACTTGTTGCCATAGGGGAGGCGCGCCAAGTCCCCCAAATAGACGGTATTCTCTTGGGGCAACAGTTGCTGGAGTGCCTTGAGGACAGTCAACCCTCCAAGGCCTGAGTCAAATACACCAATGGGGCGGTTGCTCGGGGACATGCCCCTCTCCCTAACACGGGGCACTTGGGGACACTACCCAATAAGGTGCGCAGAGGTTGCCCACAACAATAACGCACCCAAGGCAATGCGGTAGTAGGCAAAGCCGTTGAGGCTGTGGCGCCGCACCAAACGCATGAGAAACCAAATGGCCGCAATGCCAGAGAGGAAGGAAACCACCACGCCTGCGCACAACGCCCCCCACTCCTGCCCCACCCCCTGCTGAATAAGCGTGCGTAACTCAAAAAAACCGGCAAGGCCTGTGGCTGGAATGGACAACAAAAAGGAATAACGCGCCGCCTCTTCGCGTTTAAAGTTGGAAAACAATGCCCCCGTCAGCGTGGTGCCGGAGCGGGAAGCCCCCGGCACCAAAGCCAAAGCCTGCCAAAAGCCTATGAGCAAAGCATCCTTGAGTTTCATCTCTGACAAGGCCCGTTGCTGGCGCCCTCGCTTCTCCGCCAACAACAACACCACGCCAAACAACAAAAGCGCGCTGGCAACCACCCACATGGAGCGCGCCTCATTCTCAATAAAACGCTTCAACACGAGGCCAAAAAAACAAATGGGGAGCGTGCCCAACGCCACAAACCAGGCCGTCTGGCTGTTGGTGCTATGGTAGGGGTTTTTTTGCTTCAGCGCTGCCCAGGAGGCTTTTGTCAGTTGGGCAATGTCCTTGCCAAAAAAAATAATGACCGCTGCCGTTGTGCCCAGCTGAATGACGGCGGAAAAAGCAGCCCCCACGTCCCCACCCTCCAGCAAGGCAGAAGCAATACGCAAATGCGCCGTGGAGCTAATGGGGAGAAACTCCGTCAGCCCCTGCACCACCCCCAAAACAATTGCTTCCCATAAATGCATGCAAAACCTCTCTTAGGCCAAAGCCTCGCGCAAAGCCTCCGTCTTGTCCGTGCGCTCCCAGCTGAAACCTTCGGACTCCCGGCCAAAATGCCCATAGGCAGCCGTGGGCTGGTAAATGGGGCGTAACAAGTTGAGGTGTTGAATAATTTGGAAGGGCCGCAAGTCAAACACGCGCGACACCGCCGCCTCTATTTTGCCCTCCTCCACCGTCGCCGTCCCAAAACTGTCAATGCTGAGGCTGACAGGTTTGGCAACGCCAATGGCATAGGCTATTTGTACTTCGCACTTGCGGGCAAGGCCTGCCGCTACAATGTTTTTGGCAACATAACGCGCCATATAGGCGGCGGAGCGGTCTACTTTTGAGGGGTCCTTCCCGGAGAAGGCCCCTCCACCGTGCCTCCCCATGCCCCCATAGGTGTCCACAATAATTTTACGCCCGGTGACGCCGGAGTCCCCCATGGGGCCCCCTATGACGAAACGCCCCGTGGGGTTAATGAAAAACTCGCAGTCCTTGCGCATGGCCTCGGGAATGACGGGGAAAACCACGTCTTCAATAATGGCCTCGCGCAATTGCTTGAGGGCAATGTCCAAAGAGTGTTGCGTGGAAACAACCACGCTTTTTACCGCGACGGGCTTGTGCCCGCTATAGAGGAAGCTGACTTGCGCCTTGCCGTCCGGGCGCATCCACGTGTGTTGCTTGCGGCGGACTTCTGCAAGCTTCTTCGTCAGCGCGTGCGCATAAAAAATGGGGGCCGGCATTAACACCGGCGTCTCGTCGCAGGCATAGCCAAACATCATCCCCTGGTCCCCCGCCCCCTGCTCCTTGTTTTGGCTGGGCTCCACCCCCATTGCAATGTCCGGAGACTGGCCCTCAATGGCCACCATAACACCACAGGTGTTGCCGTCATAGCCCATGTCCGAGTGCGTGTAGCCAATGTCACAAATGGTTTTGCGGACAATGGTTGGCACGTCCACAAACCCCCTCGTTGTCACCTCCCCTGCAACAAAAGCCAGGCCCGTCTTCACCAGCACCTCAATGGCCACCTTGCTTTGCAAGTCCTGTCCCAACATGGCGTCGACAATGCCGTCGGCAATTTGGTCAGCAATTTTGTCAGGGTGTCCCTCCGTCACGGATTCAGACGTAAACAAAGTATTTTGAGTTTTCATGTCATTCCAGTTGAGGCCACCCGCTTGGGTGTGGCCGGTTTGTTTCTACAATGGGGGAATAGCCCCTTCAACATACCGGAGAAGCTCTAGCCCAGGGGGGTTGGGTTTGACAAGGGGGAGGGTGGGGGAAAAGGTTTAGGGCCTGGGCAATTCGCTGTTGGGGTGTATTTCGCTTTGGCGGACGGCGAGGGAGTTGGGGGGGATGCTTCGCGTAATGAAGGCATTGCCCGCGACAATGCTGTTTTCTCCAATAACGGTGGAGCCGCCGAGAATGGTGGCATTGGCATAGACGACGACGCCGTCTTCGAGGGTGGGGTGGCGTTTTTGGTTGGCCATATGTTTGGCCACCGTCAACGCGCCCAGCGTTACGCCCTGGTAGAGTTTGACGTTGTTGCCGATGTACGTGGTTCCGCCAATAACAATGCCGGTACCGTGGTCAATGAAAAAGCGGTTGCCGATGCGAGCGGCGGGGTGAATGTCAATGCCTGTTTTCCAGTGGGCAAACTCCGTCAGCATACGCGGCACCAGGGGCATGTTGTGCAAGTGGAGGGCGTGGGCGAGCCTATAGAGGGCGATGGCATAGAAGCCGGGGTAGGTAAGAATCACTTCATCCAAGCTTTGGGCGGCCGGGTCCCCCTCGAAAATGGCCTGGGCATCCGCTTGCATGGACTCATGCAGGAGCCACAACTCTTGGGAGAAGCGCTCTGGGAATGAGGGCTCTCGCGTAGGCGCGCCCGGGGGGCAGACGGCCCGAGTCAACTTGCCGAGCAGTTGCAGCAGGGAGAGCAACTCTTCCTCGAGGGCGGCTTTGGAGCAAGAGGTAAAGGTGGAGAAGTGGGGGAAGAGGAGTCCCATGGTTTGGGAGGCGAATTGTTGCACCAGGGGCTGTATTTTTGAGGGGAAGCAGTGCGCGCTGTGCGCGGCAAACAGCTGCTCAACCAAAGGAGGGTGGAAAGTCATCCCCCGCAAGCTAGCATGTTTGGAGCATACGGACCAACCCCGGCGGTTTTCTATTTTCCCCCCCTGCGCCCCTTTTCCTACCTGCTTTTCTCAAACAAAGTTGTGCGCAATATTTGGGCCGAGTCCAAGGCCTTGTTGAGTTTGCCGAGCAGGGACATGACTTCCAGGCGCGAAACCTTCGCCCCCGCCCCCTTCTTTTTCAACTCCGCAAGGCTTGCCCTCGCCAACAACAGAGGGAAAGCCACAAAGGCCAAAATTCCCCGGTTGGCCCCTCCCGCTTGCAAGGCGTCGACATAGTCAACGGCCCGGAGCAAGTCCGCCTCTGCCAAGGCAAACACGGCTTGGTGGGAAACATTCGCGGGCAAATAGCTGCGGCCGTCCTCCTTGTCGCTGCTCTGGTCTTTCAAAATATTGACCAGTTGCAGGCCCTCGCCAAACAAAACCTCCGTCTCCTTCAACCGGTCCTTCACAGCCTCAAGCGTTGGGCATGCCAACAAAAAAAGCTCCGTCAGCAACTCTCCGACAATGCCGGCCACCCAATAGCAATAGCGGCGCAAGTCCTCCAACGTGGACAACTCAAAGCTGCCCTTCTCGTCCGCGCGCTCGACAATTCCATACATGCCCTCGCAGGTACGTTTGACGTGCTGGCGAATAATGGTTTGGGCCTGGGGCGAGAGCGTCAGAAACGTTTCCACGACAGCAACGGATTGAGCAATCAGCTGTTGGTAGCCTTTGTGCGCGCTTGGCATGGGGGATGACCATTCCGGGACAAATTGGGCAGCAACCGCTGCCGGCGCCTCTGCGTCCAGCAGTGTTTCAAGTTGCTTGAGTGCACCCAAACGTTTGGCCCTGGGCCAGGCCTCTGCGTCCTCAAAAGTGTCCGCAATGCGAAAAAACAAATAGGCCAACCCGACTTCCTTGCGCGTGGGCTCCGCAAGCAGAGGAATTGCCAGCGCGAAAGTCCGGCTTGTCTTCAATAACCATTCGTCCAACAAAGCCATGAAAACCATGGCTACTAAATTCATTCACTAAGCGCCAACGGCTTTTCGCGCAAAAACAGCGCGCAAAAATACCCTTGTCGCGCAAAAATAGCGCACAAAAAAACAAATTTAGTTGTGTGAAATCAAAAAAATTCATAAAAGCAGTCTATGCCAAATTTAGACATTGCTATCGTAGGTGGAGCTTTCACGGGGTTGTCGGCGGCGGCAGCACTGGCCGCACAAGGCTTAAAAGTGGCCGTTTTCGACAGCCTTTCTGGTCCCAACCCTCAATACCGTGGTGAGCTGATTCACCCGCGGGGTGTGCGTGGGCTTTCAAAGTGGGGGCTTTTGGAGCCACTGAGGAAAGCCGGTGGGCTGGATTTGAGTGGTTTTGCTGTTGCGCCTGAGGAGGATGGGAGTGAGGCGGTGCTTTTGGACTACCCCTCGTGGGGGGGCCCCGGCCTTGGCATTGAGCAGCACGCCATTGTCAACACCATGCGGGCGGAGGTTGCTGCGCGCCCCAATGTGACGTTGCACCTTGGCAAGCGCGTGGAGGGTTTGCTCCGAGAAAATGGCCGCATTGTCGGCCTCTATTTGGACGGTGGTGAGGAGGTGCGCGCAAGCCTCACCATTGGCGCTGACGGCCGTCAGTCCCATATGCGCCAATGGTTGGGTGTCCCCCACAAAGTCAAACTCCTCTCCTATTCCGTCATCCTCACGGTGACAGAGGACGCTCTCCCCTATGGACGCCGCGGGCACGTCTTCCTGGGGGCGCCGGGCACCATTTTGGCCTACCCCTATGGAGAAAACCTTGTGCGCCTGTGCATTGACGTCTCCGTGGACGCGCCCAAAGGGCCCTCTGCCTGGAGAAGCCTCTTGCTGAATGAATATGTGCCCAAAATGCATGAGCCTTTGCGTACAGCCGTCGAAAAAGTCCTCAGCGACGAAAGCCAGCCCATTGTCGCCGCGGGGACGCACTCCATCCGCACGGAGGCTTGTGTTGTGCCTGGGGCGCTGCTGGCAGGAGACGCTGCAGGTTGTGCACACCCCTTGACGGCGGGCGGCATGTTGAATGCTGTCAACGACGTGCTGCTTTTCTCCGAGTGCCTGGCCAAAGAGGGCCCCACGGACGAGGCCCTCAAAAACTTCCAGCGTGCGCGCTACCGCTTTATTCGCTCTCGCGAAATGTTTACGGACGCCCTCTATGAGGTATTCAGCAGCAAGGCCGAAGGCGCTCGTGGTTTGCGCAAGGGCATTGTCCGCTATTGGCTTGAAAGCGAGCGTGCACGTGCCGCTTCCATGCGCATTTTGTCCGGCGATGAAACCAGCCCCACGGCCTTCTTGGGTGAGTATACCCGCGTCATGGGCCTTTCCACCTTGTCCATTTGGAGGAGTGAAAACGACAAACTCACCGAGCGGGCTTTGCGCTTGTCGGCGCTGCTTCAAACCTCGTTGGGACGCTTGGAGCGTGCTGCTGAAATTACCATTGGCCAAATTTATGCGGACCAGAAAACCCGCCTCAGTGCACTTCCCCCTCTCAAAGGCGAATAGGACTTCTCCCTCTTCTCCAGGGTAGCCCCCTTGAAAAATACTCGCTTGGGCCCTTGTGGTTTGGGCGGGTTTTTGTTTTTGAGGGGGGCATGCCGTCTCCAAGGAGTGTATGCCGTGAAAGCAAAAAGCATTCTCGAGTTGGTTGGCCGAACGCCGCACTTGCAGCTTTGCAAACTGTTTCCTCAGGCGGAGGTGTGGATGAAGTTGGAGCGCCAAAACCCCGGCGGCAGCCTCAAGGACCGTGTTGCGTTGGCAATGGTGGAGGCTGCTGAGAGAAGCGGCCTTCTCCAGAAAGGCTATACCATTGTTGAGCCTACCTCGGGCAATACGGGCATAGGCCTTGCCATGGTATGCGCAGCCAAAGGCTATGCCCTCATTCTCACCATGCCCGAGTCCATGTCCGTTGAGCGGCGCAACCTGCTTGCAGCCTATGGTGCACAACTGGTGTTGACGCCACACGCCGAAGGCATGTCCGGCGCCATAGCCAAGGCGCACCTGATTGCCCAAACCATGCCTCAGAGTTTCATGCCCTCGCAGTTTGAAAACCCTGAAAACCCCGCCTGCCATGAGAGACAAACTGCCCGGGAAATTCTCGAGGACTTCCCTGAAGGTTTGGACGTGCTGGTGGCGGGTGTGGGCACCGGCGGCCATATTTCAGGGTTGGCCAAAACCCTCAAACCAGTTTGGCCCAACTTGCATGTTGTCGCCGTGGAGCCCGCCTTGTCACCTGTGCTTTCAGGGGGACAGGCAGGCCCTCACCCTTTGCAAGGTATTGGTGCAGGTTTTGTGCCCCAAATGCTGTCCAGGGAGTGGGTGGACGAGGTGCTTTGTGTGGAGGGGGGAGAAGCCTTTGCTTGGTTGCGCAGGGCAGCGCGGGAAGAGGGCCTTTTGTGTGGCATTTCTTCGGCGGCGGTTTTGGCTGCGGCCAGCCGGTTGCTTTCTCAAAATGCTGCCCAGGGCCGCATTCTAACGCTCTGCTATGACAGTGCGGAGCGTTATTTGTCTGTTGAGGGTTTGTTGGCCTGAGAGGGGAGGGGAGGGTGGGCGTTTTTGTCCCTCCGCCCCCGCCATTGGGCTTATTTTATTCCAAGGTTATTTTTCGAATGCGGTGGTTATAGTTGTCTGCCACATAGAGGTTGTTGCCCTCCGCGTCCACCACAATGCCTGTGGGGTTAAAGAAGCGAGCAACATCTCCTGTGCCATCGGCAAAGTCGCCGTTGCCATAACCTATAGGGCCGCTGCCAGCAAGGGTACTGACGACGCCCTCGGGGGTTACCATTCGGATGCGGTGGTTAAACCTATCTGCCACATAGAGGGTGCCCTTTGCGTCCACGGCGAGACCCATGGGGTAGTTGAATTGAGCATGGCTTCCCTCGCCGTCGGCAAAACCTGCTGTGCCTCCGGCGATGGTGAGGATGTTTCTTGTGGGAGTCACTTTGCTGATGCGGTGGTTAATGGTGTCGAGCACATAGAGGTTTCCTTGTGCGTCCACGTCCACGTCATAGGGAAAATCAAACGGTGCGGCAACTCCGAAGCCGCCGATAAGCGTGCTGACAAACCCATTCGGAGCCACTTTTCGGATGCAGTTGTTATCAACATCCGCCACATAGAGGTTGCCTTGCGAGTCTGTGTTGAGGCCGCGAGGGGTATACCACTGAGCATGTGTTGCGGGGCCGTCGGCGAAGCCTCGTGTTGTTCCGGAGAGGGTGGTGACGATTCCGGTGGGTGTTATTTTGCGGATGCGGTGGTTTTGGCTATCCGACACATAGAGGTTGTTTTCCAAGTCTGTGGCTATTCCATGAGGGAAGTGAAACTGTGCGAGTGTTGCTATGCCGTCAGCAGAACCTTGTGTACTTCCGGCAAAGGTAGAGACGACGCCCTCGGGTGTTATTTTTCGGATGAGGCTGTTTCCGGTGTCTGCCACATAAATGTTGTTGTCCGTATCCATGCTAATGGCTTCAGGGCGACGGAACTGTGCCTCCGTGCTGTTGCCGTTGCTGTTTCCCGACGTGCCGTTGCCGGCCAAGGTAGAGACAGTGGCTGTCAGCACATAGGTGAAGTGGGTGTTGGAGGTAGCGGTGTCGAGGGAGGTGGTGACTTGCACAAGGCCGGAACAGAGTTTGTTTTTGGGCACTTCAACACGTATTTCGGTTTCTGAGGCCGAGAGGACAACAGCGGGGACACCATTCAGAGTGACGTTGTTTTCCGAGAGGACGGGGCTGAAGTTTGCTCCCTGAATGCTCAATACAGAGCCAAAGCCTGCCGAGGTAGGGTTGAAGCTGTGAATGACAGGTATGGCAGAGGGAGAGGGGGCCTGGGTTTGGGTTATGGCCACCGTTTTGCTGAGCAGGTTATTGCTTGCTGTTATGGTTATGGTAGCGAAGCGGGCATCCAAGCTGTCGTTTTGAGCCACCCGCACCGTCAATGTTTGTTCGCCGGTGCCGGAGCTGGGCAGCACGCTGCACCAGTCCGCGTCACAGTGCGCGGTCCAGTCGGTATTGGAGATGACATTAAAGCTTTTCTCGCTGGAGGCTTTCGAATGAAAAACAAGCTCTGTTGGGTTGACATCCAGTATAACGCCACAAGCAACCGCCCCCGCTATTATTAAAAACAACAAAAAAATCGAATATTTTCTTTTTGCGGTGCTCATTTTCTCTCCCGGTTTCTTTTCTGTAGTTCAGACGTCGGTGTGACATGTAGCCTATATGAATACGTATTGAATTCACAGCCTCATTCTAAACTTCGTAAACAAGGGTTCACATATTAAAGATGAAGCGTTTTAGCCTTGGTTTTGTTTCAGGCATTTTTATTTTGCCCAGTTTTTCTCGTATAGAGGGGGGTGGGGGCCACCCCCTAGGGGGCCCAAGGAGCTGAGTTTGTTTCCAAGTTGCCTTGAGTTGCTATGGTGCACACGCCAACTTGAGACGGGCCTAGGGGCCTGTTCGCGCGAACGCTCAACGCCCATCTTTTGGCGTATTTTCCGTAATACGTCGTTGTTCGCCGGTATATTCGCCCGCCTTGCGCCTCGTCTTGCGAAGAATTCGCTCAAAACCTGGACTGCTCACAGGCCCTAGTTTTTGCCTGTTGTTTTGTGGCCGAGTTTGGCTTGCCACTTGGCAATGCTGCTCAGTGCTTCGAGGGGTGTTGTTGTCGGCACGGGAAAAGCCGCAATGGCCTCAAGTATTTCTTCTGAGAATGCATAGCTGGGTTGCTTTGCCGCTTCTTCTTCAAACAGGCCCAGTTGTGTACGGCGTCTTTTTTTTGTCTCTTGGAGAATGCTGGGGCGTCCTGTCTCGTCCAACTCTTTGGCCTCCAGGTTGGCCAGCAACTCCTTGGCGCGTTTGAGTACGCGAGGAGGCAGGCCTGCCAGGCGTGCCACCTCAATGCCATAGGACTTGTTGGCAGGGCCTTCGACGAGTTTTCTGAGGAAGAGAATTTTGCCGTCTTTCTCTTGGACGGCAATGGAGCAATTTCTCACATTGGCTCGCTCGTGGGCCAAAACGGTTAACTCGTGGTAGTGCGTTGCAAACAAACAGCGCGCTTTCACCGCTTCACACAAATATTCGGCCACAGCCCAGGCCAGGGACAACCCGTCGAAGGTTGCCGTCCCTCGGCCAATCTCATCCAAAATAATGAAGCTGCTTGGCGTCGCATTGTGCAAAATATTGGCCGTCTCCACCATCTCAAGCATGAAAGTAGACTGCCCCCGAGACAAATTGTCTGAAGCCCCCACCCTCGAAAAAAGCCTGTCACAAATACCCAACCGCATCCTCTGTGCAGGTACAAAACAACCTGCCTGCGCCATCACCACGCACAGCGCTACCTGACGCATAACGGTGCTTTTGCCCGCCATGTTGGGGCCCGTAATTAAAACAACCTGCCCGTCGTCCGCACTCAGCGAGAGACTGTTCGGAATAAACGGCTGCGGCTTTATCATCTGCTCCACCACAGGGTGGCGCCCATCCACCATTTCAAGCGCAACGCCTTCCTCTATAACAGGCCGAGTGTAGCCGTTTTCAACCGCCAACTGAGCGAAGCTCGACAACACATCCACCGTCGAAAGGGCGTCCGCCGCAGCCAAAATGGGTTGGACTTTTGCAATAATCTCCTGACGCAAAGTCTCAAACCAACGCAACTCAAGTTGAATACGCCGCTCCTGCGCGTCTAAAATTTTCCTCTCATATTCCTGCAACTCCTCTGTCACAAAACGCTCCGCCCCCACCATGGTTTGCTTGCGTGTCCAATGCGTTGGCACCAAATGTAAATTGGCTTTGCTGACTTCCATATAGTAGCCAAACACCCGGTTATAGCGAAGCTTCAAACTGTGTATGCCTGTACACTTGCGCTCCTTCGCCTCCACCTTCAAAAGCCACTCTTTCCCCGAGGAAGCAAGCTCCATAACTTCGTCCAACTCTGGACAAAACCCCCCGCGCATAAACCCACCCTCCGTTAGGCTTATGGGAGGCTCGTCTATGAGTGCGTGAAGCAACTTTTCAGCCAGTACTTGCAATTCCTTGCTTTCCAACAAAGGCAGAAGGCAGTCCAACAAGGCCGACGGTATGCCGGAAACCACAGCCGTTATTTTCGGAAAAATAGAAAGCGTTTGCCCCAATACCCTCATGTCCCGCGGTGTTCCGGAAGCCAGAGACAGGCGGGCACATAAACGCTCAATGTCCGCCACCTCTTTCAAAAGCCCCCTCAGTTGCTCCCGCCCAGAGGACTTGTCCCTCCACGCCTCCACAAGGTTATAGCGGGCTTCAATCTCCTGCTTTTGGGTGAGGGGAGACAAAATCCAACGCGTCAGCTTTCGAGCACCCAACGTCGTTGTCGTCCTGTCTATAACACCCAACAGAGAGCCTTTGCGCTGGCCGTCACGGGCCGTTTTGACAATCTCCAAATGCCCAATGGTTGCATCATCCAAAAGCAAATGCTCGGAGCGACGGTAAAGCTGGAGTTGCGTTAGGTGGGTGGCCGCCGTCTTCTGCGTGTTGAGCAAATAATTCAACGCAGCACCCGCCGCAGCAATGGAAGCAGGGTTGTCTTTGAGGCCAAAGGACTCCAAACTCAATACATGAAAATGAGTGCAAAGCGCAGCATTCGCATTCGAAAAGTCAAAAGCCTCCTCCTCCAAGGGTACCAGCAAAGGACGAGGGGAAAACCCCTCCAATAAACGCTCTACCTCATAGCTTGGGCTTTCCTTGGAAAGGAGAAGCTCCCTCACAGAAAACTTCGCCAGCTCGTCCCGTAGGGACTCCCCATCCAATAGGGGAAAAACAAAAAACGCCCCCGTCGAAGCGTCCAGCATGGCTACCCCAAACGCCCCCCCCTTCGCATATTTCACCGCCGCCAAAAAATTGTTCTCCTTCGCCTCCAATACCTCCTCGTCCACCACCATCCCCGGAGTAATGACTCGCACCACCTCCCGGCGGACAAGCCCGGACTTCCCAGGTGGCTCCACTTGCTCACAAATGGCTACCTTGAGGCCTGCCTCAATCAACTTCGCAATATATCTCCTCGCAGCATGGAATGGAATCCCTGCCATGGGGACTTTGTCTGGGCCTTTGGAGCGCGAAGTCAGCGTAATTTGCAAAATGTCTGCGGCCTTCAGCGCATCATCAAAAAACATCTCATAAAAATCCCCCAGACGAAAAAACAAAATAGCATCCGGGTGTTGGGATTTGAGCTCGATGTATTGCTTCATCATCGGAGTCGCATTGCTTGCAGTGTTGTCCATGTCCATTCCCAGTTTCAAACAGCCCAGCTCCAAACAGTCGAGCAAAATTTTTGAAGGCCATTGAAGCACATATTCAAACCACTTTTCATAGCAAAAAACCCATTTCCCCGAAGAGTTGTTTATAAAGGGTGCTTTCCAAGAGTTGCGGTCCGCACCAACTCGTGAGAGGCTTTGTGGCATTGTGCTAAAAGGAGCTTTTCAAGACTTCAATCGCCTTCGACAGGTTACAACCATTGCTGCAAGGTATGGTTTCGCGGATTTGTTCGAAAGGTCCGGCATCAGCAAACTCATTGGAAAAAAAATAGAACCTGAAAACGAAACCGAAACGCGTCGCGGCTCCATCGCCCGCCGGTTTCGAGCTATGTTGGATGAGCTTGGCCCAAGCTTTGTGAAACTCGGACAGGTGCTGTCTACACGCGCGGATTTGCTCCCCCCTGAATTTATACAGGAGCTCGCCTGCTTGCAAGACAATGCCGCCCCTCTCCCTATTGCGCTTATACGCGAACAAATTGAATCCAGCTTTCAAAAAAAAACAGAAGAGCTTTTCTCCTCCATTGAGACAGAGCCTCTTGCTGCCGCATCCATCGCTCAAGTCCATAGGGCCAAAACACATGATGGCGATGAAGTGGTCGTTAAAGTCCAGCGCCCCGGCATTGCCCAAAACATTGATGCGGACCTCTCCATCCTCTATTATTTGGCCAAAGCCATGGAGGCCGTTATTGAAGAAACGGGGCTCTATACCCTTAGCGGAATTGTTGAAGAATTCGACAAAGCCATCCATGAAGAGCTTAATTTTTTAAACGAAGCTCAAAATATTGAAATTTTCTTTGAAAACCACAAAGGAAGGGACAAAGTCCGCATCCCCCGCGTATACCGAGAATTGACCAGCACCACCGTGTTGACAATGGAGTCCATCCCCGGTCAAAAACTCTCCAAGGCTCGGCTTTCTCAAACTGAAAAAACCGCCTTGGCCCATCTTGCCATAGAAGAGGCTTTCTACCAACTGTTTGAAGATGGGCTCTTCCATGGAGACCCCCATCCAGGAAACTTGCTCGTCTTGGATGGACCCCAGTTGGCACTCATTGACTTTGGGCTTGTCGGCAAAATGACCAAGCCTATGCAAGAAACTTTGGTGAACTTGGTCCTTGCTGTCTCCTTGAAGGATGCGGGCTCTGTGGCCCGGTTGCTCTATCGCATGGGAGAGCCTACGGAACGAACCAACTTGCTTGGGTTTCGCGATGATATTGAGCACATTTTCAGCAGCCATACCCTCGCCTCCCTGGCTGAATTGAGCGCCAAACACCTGCTGAATGATTTGATGAGTTTGGCCATCAAATACCGTATCCGTATCCCCAAAGAATATGCTGTCCTGTGCCGAGCCGCTATTACCACCGAAGGAATCCTCCGCACCCTCCACCCGGATATGAATGTTTCGGAAATGGTCCTGCCTTATGCCAAAAAAATATTGGCAGAACGCTATGACATGTCTCACTTTCAAGAAAGCGGCATGCGCACCCTCTTTCGTCTAAGCACCTCCATCAACGAAGTCCCCTTGCAGCTTTCACAAATATTGTTGGACCTTGAAGCCGGAAAATTTTCTGTCAGCATTAACGCTGAACAATTCGCCTGCCAAAACCAAAACATTCGCTCTCTGGGCGCTGTTATTTTTTCTGGGTTGTGCACCTGCGGCTTCATCATCGGCTCCTTCATCCTCTTCGCCTCAACCCCATGGGAATTCAACGGCATCCCAATCCTCGGTATCATCGGAATGGCCGTTGCAGGTTTTGTCTCCCTTGTCTCAGGCCTTTGGTATTTTTCAAGAGGTGGAACTTTTAAGCTCTCCCTCAAACGCTTTTTCCGCCCCCGCCCCTAGGTTTTATTGTTCCACGCAAAAAAATGTTTTTGAGGCCGAAGTTGTTGGACCCCATGCTCATTTAAAATACGGACTGCCGTGGATGAAATGAATGACAACTCGGACGAAGTGCAACGCCTTCGAGAGCAACTCAAAAAATCTCAAACGCAAATTGACGAGCTCACGCATCGCTTGGAACGTTATTTGACAAGCATAGAAGCCCATTTTTTTTCTGGCTTCAGCGATATTGCCATTGGCGCTCTGCTTGTGAATTTTGAACAAAAAATCGTCTTCGCGAACGCTGCAGCATCCACCATGCTTGCCAAACCCATAGAGCAACTCACCGGACAAGTCGTTACCTCCCTTTTCCCAAGCTTGCATGCCTTTGTCCAAAACCTGATTGTTGGCAAATCCAACAAAGGCCACACTGAAGTCCTCATGCGGGATGAAAACTTGTCAGCCGTTTGGCTTGCAATTTGGGCATCCAACATCCATGAGTTCATGGCTGATGAGCCTTATTTGCTGTTGATGGTTGAGAATATTACGGAGCTCAAACAGGCCGAAGAAAGAGCAAGACGCATCTCTTCAGAAAAAAGCATTCGTCGAAGGCTGGCTTTTCTTGCCGAACTCAGCAGCGCCATTTCTTCATCCCTGGAGCAATCTACCATTATTGACCGCCTCACCCGGTTGTCCATTCCTGAGCTTGGGGGCTTTTGCATGTTTGAGCTCTTTGGCCATGCTCAAACTTTTGAAAGAGTTGCTTGTGCCAGCATTTCTCAGGTATTGGAAGCGCAACTTGCCAACTCTCAGTTTCATCAAACCCCCGCGTGGCAACAACTTCTAAAAACAACACTGGATGCTGGCTACACCTGCCATATCCGAAGCAATGGAAAATTTTGGGAAGAAACATGGAACAAACGCCAACATGACTTCGGTGAGCCCGTCCCTGCAAACTCCCTCCTCATCTCCCCTATTCTCATAGACAACGACTATCTCGGTTGCATTGTTTTCGGAAAAACAGCCCAGGAAGAACATTCTGAAGGTGATTTTGCCTTGGCGGAGGAGCTTTCACGCCGCGCAGTGTTGGCCTTTGACAATGCGCGACTTTACCAACAAGCCAAAGGGGCCAACAAACTGAAGGACGATTTTTTGGCCATTGTGTCGCATGAATTGAGGACTCCGCTTGTGCCTATTTTGGGGTGGGCTCAACTCCTAAAAAGCAATTTGGACAATCTTCCAACACTCTCCAAGGGTTTGGATGTCATCGAAAGAAATGCTCGAATGTTGACGCAACTTATTGATGATTTGTTGGACGTGTCTCGAAGTATTGCAGGAAAACTTTCTTTGGAGTTTCGTCCCACCTCTTTTCAAGAAATTGTCAGCAACGTTGTTGAAGGACACAGACTTTCTGCATCCAACCAAAACATTTCTATTCACTGCATGGCCTCAGGCAAATTGCCTCTGGTGATGGGGGACGCGTTGCGCCTGCAGCAGGTTGTTTCTAACCTGATGTCCAACGCCATCAAATTCTCTCACCCCGGAGGGGAAATTCACATTAGCCTGAAGCTTGAAGGAAGAAACTTGGCCCTAAAAGTTGTTGACAATGGCGTGGGGATTGAGCCCGGTTTTCTTGCACACCTGTTTGAGCGTTTCAGGCAAGGGGAATCTGCTTCCACGCGCAAACACGACGGCCTTGGCTTGGGACTTTCCATCGCTCAAAGCCTTGTTGAAACACACCATGGGAGCATTGAAGCCCAAAGCGAAGGTGTCGGCAAAGGAACGACAATGATTGTGCGGTTGCCAGCCATTCTTTGAAACCAAACAACAACTTGAGATGAATAAAGTTTCAACTGACAGGAAATTCAAACAGTTTTGGGAGGTTTACGTTTTGAATTTCTCCTGTTTTTTTCACGAATTCACGGGCATTGCTTGGCAATTTCACTTCGGTTTTGTCTTCTCTTTTCGACGAAGCAAACCCCACATAGGCCAAAAGCCCCCCCAGCAAAGCGGCGAGCAACCACCACGGGAAACGCCCATGCCTCCTCTTTCTTGGTTGCCCCCGTTTGACTTGCGCCGGTTGTTGCAAAAGCGTTTCGAGTACATCCGCAATCCACATTGCACGCGCAGGCCTCGCTTCGGGGTTTGTTTGAAGTACCTGAGAAAATACCTCGTCCAAACCTTTCGGAAAATAACGTTCTCTCTCTGAAGGCAGTTTAAAGCACCCCACAGGAAGCTCTCCTGTCAACATTTCATAAAAAATAACTCCTAAGGCATAAATGTCTGCTCGGTTGTCTACACGCTTGGCATCCTTGCGTTGCTCCGGCGCCATATAATTCATGCTTCCCATGGCAACCGCTGTCGCCGTCAACGCGAATTCCTGAGGGCCCCTTTGAATGCCCGCCAACCCAAAATCGGCCACCTTGAGGTTGCCCATCGCATCCGACAAAATGTTTTCAGGCTTGAGGTCTCTATGGATGACTCCCTGGGAGTGCATATAGTCCACCGCGCGCGCAATCCCTGAAATCAGTTGAATGGCCTCCTTCAAAGCCAAACGGCCTTTTGACATCTTCTCCCGAAGCGAGGGGCCCGACACATATTCCATCACAATATAATAGCGGCCACCTGCAATACCCCTGTCCACCACCTGGACAATGTTGGGGTGAGACAAAAGTGCCAATGCAGAGGCCTCCTTTTCAAACCGACTCACAAATTCCGGGGCACTCTCAAAATCACTCGGCAAAAGTTTGACGGCAACGGTTCGCTTTAACGAAATCTGCTCGGCACGCCAGACTTCTCCCATGCCTCCACGCCCAACCACTTCACGCAAAGCATATCCAGGAATGTCAGGAGGCGTTGAAGGAACAACCCGTGTGTCTATCCCAGACTTCAATGAAGAAGCTTTTAAACCCGGCAAAGCGGGTTTGTTTTCCCCAGCTTTCGTTGAAACAGGTTTGTCTGCACCGGTTTTCGTTTCTGTTCGCACCACTTCAAACCGAATGCCGCATGTGCAAGTTATTTTCTGGCCGCTGATGTATATGGAAACATCATGCCGGCGAAAACAATTGGGACACGCTTGCAGTCGCTCAAAATGGGACATGGCACGGACTAACCCTTGGCTAAACCCAATACACGATAGGTGTCGACACCCTTCTCCTTGCCTCGAATATGGACGACAGCTATGGGTTCTGCAACAAAGCTGCCACAGGCCTTTTCTAAGGTGCTTGCAGTTGTCAGAATTTCTCCCCCCTTCGCAAGGTTGCATAGACGGGATGCCACATTCACCGCATCGCCAATGGCCGTAAATTCATGCCGTTTTGTGGAACCCATATAACCTACAATCGCCGGGCCTGTGTTGACGCCAATGCCGACAAAAAGTTGAGGCAACTGGGTTTTCTCCCGCTGAGTATTTAGCTTGGAAACGGTGTGCTGCATCTCAAGGGCAGCAGACAAAGCCCTGCTTGCATCGTCCTTGTGTGGCGAGGGCGGTCCCCATACGGCCATAATGCAATCACCAATAAACTTGTCCAAAGTCCCGTCAAAACGAAATACAATGTCCGCCATCGCCGAGAAAAATTCGTTGAGCATCGCAACCACTTTCTCGGGAGTTTCTTCTTCTGCAAGAGAAGTAAAACCCCGAATGTCCGCAAACAAAGTGCTGACTTCCGCTGAAACCCCCCTGCGTAATTCCTTTACGTCACCTTTAATGACCATTTCCGCCACCGCCGGCGACAAAAACCGCGAAAGCTCCGCCCGCGTCACCGCCTCCTTGCTGATTTTCTCCATCAACTCGGCATTCTCTAAAGACACCGCCGCTTGCCAAGCAATGCTCGAAAGCAACTGAAGGTCCTTTTCGCTAAACGCGTTGACTCGCTCACGTGTGTCGCAAAACAAAACCCCTTTCAACTCACTCTTTGACAACAAAGGAACGGCCATCGCTGAGCGTATGCCCTGCGCAACAATGCTGTCTGAAGCCGAAAACCGGGAATCCAAAACAGCATCCGCTGTCAAAACCGCCTGCTGCGTCTCCACCACACGCTCCAGCAAAGTCTGGGAAACCACCACCTCCTCTTCTGCCCCCTCATCCTTCTGGTAAACCGCCTTCGGCCTTAATTTGTGCTCCGAGTCGAAAAGAAACAAAACAGCATTGTCCGCACTCATCAACTGAAACGCTACTTGCAATATCTTCTTGAGCAAATTGTCAAAATCAGGCTCCATGCCAACAAGACGGTGAAACTCATTGGCAATCCTTAACTTCTCATAGTCTTGCTTCAACGTCTGCAAATCATCATATTGCTCCAACGGCCGAAATAACGTCGTCCCCTTCGCTTCAATCTCAGCCAACACCGCGGACTGAGTAACGTCAGCATCCACCACCATGACGCCCGCATGCTTCGGAACGGATACCTCCTCAGCACGGAAAATAAACCAACTGTTGCCAAGCAAAATCTCATCACCATCCTCCAACTGAGCATCGCTGACCCGGTGCCCGTTGACAAAACTCCCGTTGGAGGATTTTAAATCCCTTAAAAAGAAAAAATTCCCGCGGCGCTCAATCATTGCGTGAAACTTGGAAACTTCACGGTCTGTCAAATGAATGTCGTTTTGAGTGTGACGCCCAAGCGTTAGCCGCGGACCTATGGCCAACTCGGCAATCTGGTTCTGCCCAAACTTCCCCAATAGCCTCGGCTCCTTCAATGAACCCACTGGCTCAACAACATGCTCTGCACTCGTTCTGACATTCATAAATTGAGGCTTACATCGCTAATATGGCCATTTCTTCTTTGCGCATGTCCCCTAGAAACGCTAGTTGCACAACCGAATACCCATGGGGGACGCCTACCCAACTTCCTCCTCCCACATATAGAGGCACTTCCATGCGCTTAAAACAACGTCCCGAAGACTTTCTTGTCACAGAATCCTTTAGGTTTCGCAAGCATCCCGCCGGACGTTACCGCGTTTATTTGATGGATAAACAAAAACTCTCTACTTTTGACGCCGTCGAGCTCATTAGAGAACGCTTCGGCCTCAAACCCGGCTCCATCAGCTATTGCGGCCTTAAAGACAAACAGGGACGTACGGAGCAGATTATTGCCGTGGAATCCGTGGACGTTGAAATGCAAGAGCCCAACCTGCGCCTCAAATTCCTCGGACGCACCGACTTGCCCCTCTCCGCCCAGAATACCACCTCCAACCGCTTCTCCGTTACCACCAGAGGTTTGAATACCCAGGAAATGGATGTGCTTGTTCAAAATGCAAATGAAATAAAAAAGATTGGATTTATTAATTATTTTGATAGCCAACGCTTTGGCTCCATCAAACATGGGCAGGGCTATATTGCTAAGGATTTGATTCGGGGCGATTTTGAGGCGGCTTTGCACAACTATATGGCCAAACCCTCCAAGTTGGACAAGTCTGATGACGCTAAAGTCAAACAATTCTGGGCCGAAAATTGGGGCAGGTTTGACGCTTATTGCCCCTATAAAGCCAATAAAAAATATGCGCGCATCCTCTTCTCCTTGCGCACAAACCCCAAGGACTTCGCCCGCGCTTTTATGCAAATAGATTCGGACTATAGGGCCATGCTGCTGTTCACCTATCAGTCCTTCCTCTGGAATGAGGGCGTGCGTAGGCTCCTGCAACTCATGTTCTCAAGAGAAGACTTGGCCGTTATGCCCTATCAGGCCGGCTCCCTGCTCTTTCACCTGCGCGCATCCTCTGAGCAAATAAATATCCTCAAACAACTGCACTTCCCCCTCCTCTCCCCTAAAAGTACCTTCTCAAACCCCCAAATTGAAGAGGCCGTCATGTGGGTGCTCGGTAAGGAAAAAATAAAACTCGAGGACTTGAAAGTCCCTCATGTGGGAGGAAAACTCTTCTTCAAGCACGAGGAGCGCCCTCTGCTGATTCTTCCTTATAAGCTGGTGGTGGGCAAAGTCCGCGAGGATGAGCTTAACCCACCTCATAAAAAAATTAACGTGGCCTTTACGCTTAAACCCGGCAGCTATGCCACCTTGCTTGTCAAACGCTTGTTCCTCGAGGGGAACAGCCCCGACTCCTCCTCCCCCAAACCCTCCCGCCCCAAACCTGCGCCCAGAAAATACCCATACAGGCCCCATAAATAGCTCCTGCCAGCACGTCAGAGGGCCAGTGTACGCCGGCGCCTATGCGACTTAGGGCAATCAACGAGGCTGCCACAAGCCCCAACGGCGCTGTCTTCGGAAAAAAACACAACAAAGCAAATGCCGCAGCAAAAGCATTGGCCGCATGCAAACTCGGCATCGCACCCGAGTCCGCAATGGGCACCAATTGCCGCAGGCTTTCTGCTGGCAGGGCAAAACAGGGGCGTATACGCGCAAACCAAGGCTTCAACACCTGAGAGCCCAATATGTCCGTCGCCGCTATGGCAAAGGACAATGCCAACAACGGCCTCCATGCAGAAAACCGACTGTGCCAAACCAACGCACAGGCCACCAGCCCAAGGCCAATGACAGCCATCCAAATGGAGGACAATGCCACCCAAAACAACTCCACGGGGCGCCAGTCCCAATGGTTAATGGCAAAAAAAATTTCTTCGTCCAGAGGAAAACGGTAGTCCTGCCCGCTCATTGGCTGCAATCATCACACTGCCCGCGAATTTGTACGGAAACACGCTGCTCGCTCAGGGCCTTGGGCACTTTGAAAGCGGCCTTGGCCTTGAAAGTCACTTCAGGCAAACACGAAACTTGGCCGCAGTCCACGCATGCGAAATGGGGGTGAGAGTTGCCTCCACTGGCCTTCTGCCTCCTCTTCCCTTTTTGTCTGGGCGCCTCCCTCTCCAGGGCCCGCAATTCAAACCGCCATATGTGGTCGCCTAAGTCAATGCGCTCCAACAAACCCGCCTCCGTCAAATCCATCAGGTTGCGGTAGAGGGTGGCTCTGTCAAATTCACACCCCTCCAATGCAACCACCAACTCGGCATGCGAAACAGGGGCGCGCGTGCCTGTGAGGACTTGCATGACGGCTAAACGGGCTGAAGTCACTCGCAGCCCCACCTTGCGAATGGCCTCCCTCAGCACAGCCTCCTGTGCTGAGTTGCCTTTCAAAAAGTCCTTGTGTTCAAAGTTTCCCATAAGCCGACTGTGCCATAGTATAGCGTATACGCTTCCAATAAAACAAGCCTGCGGGCATGGCCACCTCGCGTGGGCTATTCTGTGCGCTCATGCAAGGTGTTGAGGCTGGAGGCAACTCCTTTGGAGGAAACTTCTGCCTCTGAAATGGCTTGCTCCAATTCCTTGAAGCTTTGTTCTGCTTCGTCATGCTTTTTCTTCAGCTTTTTCTGAAAAGTGTCGTCGGCCAACTGGGCGACGGACTCCAATGGCGGGGCTTCACTCTCGAGAATGTCTTCATGCTCCTCCGTCAATTCGTGAAACTCTTGCAGCGAAGGCAAGGCAGAAAGGTTTTTGAGTGAGAAAAACTGCAAAAACTCCGGCGTCGTTCCATATAGGAGCGGCCTGCCCACCTCCTCCTTCTTCCCGAGAATTTTAATGAGTCTCCTCTCCAACAAAGCTTTCAAAACCCCGCCGGAGTCTACACCGCGAATGTCCTCAATTTCAGGCCGAGTCAGAGGCTGGCGGTAGGCAACTATGGCCAGTGTCTCCAGCGCGGAGCGCGTCAGCCTCTGTGGCTTGGCTTTCAAAAAACGCAGCGCATATTTTTGGGACACCTCGCTCGTCCTCAACTGCCAAGCATTGCTGACTTCATGTAAGACAATTCCCGAAACCTTCTCGCTATAAATCGCCTGTATGTTCTGCAACTCCAAAAGGAGGGCGGGTTTGGGAATTCCCGTCACCTCATAAAGCTGTGCCAGAGAGAGTGGCTTGGAGGAAAGAAACAACAAACTCTCTAAAATACAGCGTATGGTTTGTGGCTCAAGCCTGCTCCCTTCACGCGCCCACTCCGCAAAAGTTGCCGCCGCCTTGTCGTCCCCCTCGGGAGCGTCAATCTCCTCAGGACAAACAGGAGTCTCAGCCTCAGTCTCCGTTTCAGCCTCTTCTTCCCACGCATCCACAATTCGTCTCCTTCTGGTTCATGCCACCCCCGCCTCCACCCCATGTGCCGTTAGGTCCAACTGGCCTCCAGTTGGTTTGCCTCCTGCAAATTTATACCCGCCGCCTTCTCCTCCAATGCCTCCCGGGCAACAATCCATATGTCGCCTGTCTCAACTTGCTGCTGAATACGAATGAGTTTGAGACGACACATTTCTAATATGCCGAGGAATAAAATGGTTATTTCGGACTTGGAGCGGGCAGCCCCAAGCAACTCCAAAAACGCCCGGGAGGGCTTCTCTTGCAGTTGCACCATCAGCCCCTGTATCGCTTTGGACAAACTCAATTGCTCGCGTATCACCTCGTGCTGCAACTTCGGCTCCAGCTTTTTTAGGGCTTCGCTGAAAATGTCTATCAGGCGGTAGACGGAAACCTCCACAAACTTGGACTCCCCCTCCCCAAGGGGGACTTTCTCCGCTTGGGCAACTCTGCAAAATACGGTCTTTCCAAGCAGCGGCATGGAGGCAAGTTGCTGGGCTGCGGCTTTGTATTTTTGGTATTCCAATAACCTGCGCACCAATTCCTCGCGGACATCCCCGCTGGGGGCCCCCTCTCCCTCCACTTCTTCTATGTCCGCTTTGGGCGCTGGCACCAAAAGCCGGGACTTCAGTTGCAGCAGCGTTGCGGCCATCAACAAAAATTCGCTGCAAATGTCCAGGTGAATGGTGTGCATCCGTTCCAGCATTTCAAGGTATTTTTCTGTAATGAGGGCAATGGGTATGTCAAAAATGTCTATTCGGTGCTCTCGAATGAGGTGCAGCAGGAGGTCCAAAGGGCCTTCAAAATTTGGCAGGGCAATTCGAAAGTCTTCACGTGCAACACTCATCGGGTTCCTCGAAAAGTTGGAGGCTTTAGCCACTGCGCGAAATGCCCACCGCTGCCCGCATTTTTTGAATAATGGGTGCAGCATATGCGCGCGCCCTCTGCGCCCCCTTCTCCAATATCTTCTCCAACTCCGCTTTGTCCCCCATCAACTCAGCAAACCGCTTCCTCGGTTCGTCAAAATAAAGGTGGAAATAGTCCACCAACTTCTTTTTGTAGGTTCCATAACCTATGCCGCCTTCGCGCCAACTCGTTTCAATCTCCGGCCACTCGCCCGGCGGCGCCATGGCTTGGAGCAGCCCAAACAAGGCAGAGTTTTCAGCCGGCTTGGGCGCTTCTATGGGAGAAGAGTCGGTTTTTATGGACATCATCTTCTTCTTCACCTCTTTGTCTTCTCCAAACAACTCAATGGTGTTGCCATAGCTTTTGGACATTTTCTGGCCGTCAATGCCTAACAAAACCGCCGTCTCCTCACATACAAAAGCTTCCGGCAACTTGAAAATTCCTTGAGGGCTTCCGTTTTCTCCATTGGGGTTTGCAGCATCGTAGCCAGGTACGTAGGCAACATTAAATTTGGTTGCCCAGTCCCTGCAAAACTCCAAATGCTGAATCTGGTCTTTGCCTACGGGTACCACGTCGGAGCCATAAATGAGAATGTCCGCCGCCATCAACACAGGGTAGGCAAACAAACCAAAATCCGCAGGAAGGCCACGCGCCTTTTTGTCCTTGTAGCTGTGCGCCCTCTCAAGGTTGCCCATCGGCACCAAAGTCCCCAATACCCAATAGGCCTCCCCCAACTCCCCTATGTCGCTTTGGCGAAACAAAATCGCCTTGTCGGCATCCAACCCCAAAGCCAAAAACGCAGCGGCCGTTTCCAAAGTCAACGCATAGGCAAGTCGCCCGTCGCGGACACTGTTGAGGGCGTGGAGGTTTGCAATAAAATAGAGGGCCTCGCCTTTGTGCTGCAATTCAACAAACTGGCGTATGGCTCCAAAATAGTTTCCAAGGTGTAATTTCCCTGAAGGTTGGACTCCGGAGAGAATTCGCACGGCAACTCCTAGCTTGGGTGTTGGGGAGGGGGGTGTTTTCGGCTTCGTGGGTGCGCGGCGTCATAAACGTTGCGTAGGCGTTGGGTGTCTACGTGCGTATAAATTTGAGTTGTGCAGAGGTCTGCATGCCCCAACATCGCCTGGACGGCACGTAAATCCGCCCCCCGTTCCAACAAGTGTGTTGCGAAGGAGTGGCGAATTTTGTGTGGTGAAATGTTTTGGGTGATGCCCGCTTTCAAAGCATAGCGTCGAAGCAGTTTCCAAAACCCCATGCGAGACATCGGCTTTTGCCTTGGAGAAATGAAAAGGGCCTTCGAGGTTTTTCCCTTCAACAAACCTGGCCGCCCCCCTTGGAGGTAGTCCGCCATGGCTTGGGAGGCTGAGCGGCCCAAAGGAATGAGGCGCTCCTTTTGGCCTTTGCCCATAACGCGCACATAGCCCTCCTCCAAGCGAATGGCCTCCAAACCCAGGTTGACAAGCTCGCTGACGCGCATGCCTGTTGCATATAGCAATTCCAGCATGGCCTTGTCCCTCAACCCCGCCGCCCCTTTCGCTTTGGGCGCCCCCAACAAGGCATCCACCTCCTCAAGGCTTAGGAATATGGGCAGCTTGTTGGAAAATTTGACGGAGTGGAGGTGGAGGGTTGGGTTGGAGGGGGAGAGTTTTTCGTCTTCGAGGAAGCGGTGGAAGCCGCGAATGGCGGCGAGGTGGCGCGCACGGCTGCGTGCAGACAAACCTTTTTTCTCAAGTTGCTCCAAATGTGCCAACAAGTTTTCCTGCGTCGCTGAAGCTGCGAGGACACCCCCTTCCTCCAACCCATGGAGGTATTGGGCAATATCGGCGGCATAGGCATCCACGGTTTTGGCCGCCACGTTTTTTTCTGCTCGCAAAAAAGCAATAAAGTTTTCCAGCAACGCCTCTTGCATCAACTCAAAATGCCTTTCCCCTGTCGAATTAACGTTATTTCGTCGCCAATGAGTGAAACCACGGTGGAAGGCTCATTGGGCTGCATGCCCCCGTCCAAAATGAAGTCAATGCGGTTGCCGAGTATTTCCTTAATGCTGCGTGCATCCACCAAAGCCTCCCCCCCTTTTGGGTCCACCGCTGAGGTGGTGACAATGGGGCGCCCCAATTCAGCGGCAACCGCCAAAATAAAAGGCGCATTGGGGACGCGAATGCCCACTTGGCTCTGGCGGTTTTGCATGATTTCAGGCACGGTGCGCGTGGCGGTCAAAATGAATGTAAACGGCCCCGGAGTTAGTTGTTTCATGGTGCGGTAGGCAAAGTTGGAAACCAGCCCATATTTGGCGACGTCGGACAAGTCCGGGCACAAAAGGGAGAAGGGTTTTTTTCTGTCTCTGTCTCTGTCTTTGAGTTGGTAGAGGCGGTCAATTCCTTTTTTTGAGAAAATGGCGCAGCCAATGCCATAATTCGTGTCAGTGGGGTAGGCCATCACCCCATCGGCACGCAGCACCTCCACCGCCTTCTGTATGTGGCGGGGGTGGGGGTGGTCGGAGTGGACTTCGAGGATAGGTGCTACGGACATAATTGCAGACGCATGGGGTTTAGGGTGCAAGCATTTGCACCATCAACCCCTGTTGGCCCTCTTTAAATTGGAAAAGCAAACGACTTCGAAAAGCTTTTAGCTCTGCGTAGGCCAACTCGACACCTCTCCCATGCGCAGAAGGATCTCTCAATGTCTGCTTGGCCCAAGAAACAAACGCAATCAAATCAGCATAAAAATCATCTGAAAACCCATAGTTTTCATTCAAAAATGTACGAAATGTTTCCAAATAGGACTCCTGGCGCTTCTCCAAAGCCCTCATAATTTCTCCCATGGAAGGAATTCGCCGGTTGTCTGTACCATCAAAGGCAGCGACAAAGTTGTCAAAATATTCTGCCCGGCTTCCACGTTTTTCACGAATGGCTTTGGCAATCAGTTTTTCTCTGCGCAACTTATCCACATTTAGCCAGGCCTCAAAGCGCTCTACGAAGAGGACACACAACAAACGCTCCAACACGCCAGAATACAAAACCGCAATGGCCGCCGCAGGCAGTTGGGTGTAGAGCGCTGTTTGGAATGTACGCTCAGCTATACGAAACAATTTCATGAGGGGTGCAGGGCACTGGTGTGTGTGCTCGTTCAAAGCCAAAGCAATGTTTTCTTCTGTTTTGTGCTCAATCTCTTTTTCTCGGTTTATCAGCTCCGCTTGCAGTTGTGTTTTGAGGTCTTCTTTTTTTGACTGCTCTATGTTGCTGATGCGCTCTTGCGTTTCTTGGACCAGTTGGTTGGTTTGTTGCTCGGCTTTTGTGCGAGCAGAGCGAAGTTTTTGCAACTCTTCGCGCAAAGCAGACAATTCATTTTCACGCAACATGAAGTGGGACTTCAGCGCCTTTATTTCCGCATGGGTCTTTTCAAGCTGAGCCTTGGCTTCTTGTTCTAACTTTTGTTTCCAAGCAGTCCTCTTCTCCACCAACTCAAGCCCCTGTATGGCCTCAGGGTATGCATTCCAATAACTCAGCGCTTTTTGGAAATGCTCTGCAGCCATTTTAAAGTCGGCTTTTTCAATGAAAATATGCCCCATGTCCGCGTGAATGAAAGCCAACAGCATGTGGCTTTGAAGTTGACGTACCCCCAATGCTTGCAACAACACTGCATGGGCCTCGTCGTTTTGGCCGGATAGGCGCAAGGCATGCCCCTTCTCCGCAAAAAACTCCACCTCAAGCTCGTCTGAGTTTGAGGTGTCTTCTAAATAGCGCAAAGCAAGCGCGGGTTGGTGTCGTTGGTTTGCAATACGTGCCATCCACAACCTCTCCTCCACACTCGGCCCCGCTTCTAAAAAATGCACCATCAACGTGTCTGCCTTCTCTATTTTTCCAGCAAGCTGTGCGGCATAGGCCATTATGGCCTCCTGCTCCTTGGGCAACTTCTTCTGCTGCTCCAACTCCTCGAAAAACGCATAGGCGGTTTGTGGCTCGTTCGAATAGAGACGACAAATGGCTTGAGCGGACAAAATGGATGATTCAAACGGAGACGCGTCTTTTTGGCGCAAAATCTCTTCAAGCATGGCTTCTGCTTCGGAAAATTTGGCCATGAGAATTTTCACCCATGCGGTCATTAACCGAACACGTGCGTTGGGTGCACGCAAAATGGCAAGGCCCAAAACCGATGCCGCTTCATGCAAACGGCCAGCTTTGAGCAGCGCATGGGCATAGTCCACCAGAAAGTCAGGCTCCTTCAAAAGCTGCGCTTTTATTTTGCCAAACAAAGCCAGGCCCTCTTCTACATCATCCTCCTCTGTTACAATCGCCGCCCACAAAGCTTGGACACGTAAATTTTCTGGGTGTGTGTCCAACAGGCGCCTGAGCTCGGCCTTCGCTTCTTCCACCTTTGAGGCCTCTCGGAGCAGGCTGGCAAAAAGTATGTGGACATCCAAGCTGTTCATCTCGGAGGAATGTACAACCTCCCTCAATAACTCAATCGCACGCTCATTCTCATTATTGGCCTTGTACATGAGTGCAGACTTGACCAATGAAACGGCACGCCGTTTGCTAAGCCTTGCTTTTTTGTTCGCCATCTGAAGAACCTATCATAAAAAAGCCCCTGACTACAGGCACTTCTTGAGTGCCCACAGCCAACTTGCCCAAATGTCTTTCGAATTTGGAGCGCGTTTTTAGAAGAAAAACACCATTTCCCAGCAACTCTTGGGCCTCTAAAAACAAAAAACGCAAACAGGGACTAAATTTCATATTGCAAATTAAACCTCTTATGGAAAATCCGGGTATATATAGCATGTGTTTCAACAGCTGCGACTGCTCTTTTGTTGCTTCGACTTCGTCCCGACAGCTTCCATGCTCTCGCGGCGCATTACCTATTATATTAAGGCCCTCTCAAAAAATTTTGACGTCTCGCTCCTGTGCATCAAAGGCGCAGAGCACCCGCACATTGAGCACTATGAGAAAGCACGTATCCTGCGCGTCCCTCTAAAACAAGGGACGCTTCAAGAGCGCATGGAACAGTTCGAACGTGCCCTCAGACGCCAACTCGAAAGCGAAGACTATACCGTTGTGCATAGCTTTGACTTTGTCTGCGGCTCTGTCCTCGCCGACCTTAAAAAACAGCTCGGCTACCACTTGGTCTTCGAAGCTTCAACACTCTGCTCGCAAGAGTGGCCCTATAGCCCACTCGAGTTGGCCCCCTCCCCAAAATTCCTGGAAAATATAAAATCTGCCGAAAACCACGTAGCCTCCCATTCGGATGCCCTCATCGTCGCTACCGCTCAACAAAAAAAATACTTGCAAAACCAGGGGCTTGGAAAAATTCCTGTCCATGTCCTCTATACCCCGGCCTCCCCTTTGACAAAAAAACCAATAAATACCAAACCCTATTTCCAGCTCCTCCACCTGGGTGGACAAAACCAATATGCCTCCGCGCGAACCACCCTTAACGCCTTCAATACCCTCCCTCCACCATTGAAAATTCAACTGGCCTTCGGCGGCCACTATTGTGCAAAAACAAAAGCACGCCTAAATACATTTAGAGAAACCCTCAACCCTAAGGGAATTGTGGTATGGCCAAACCTAGACTGTGAAACAGAAACAGGCCCCCTCTGCGCCCAGGCCAATGCAGGCCTGCTCGCGTTGGAGCTTGAACCTAGAAATGTGGAGTTTGGGGGCGCTATGCCGGAATTAGCAGATTTTTGTCGCTGGGGGTTGCCTATCATCGCTGCCAACCTCCCTTGCATCCGTGAGTTCCTTAACCAAAACGAAGCCCTCTTCTTCCCTCCAGGCAACAGCACCATGCTGGCTGAATGTATGAAAACACTGGCCTCTTCCCCCAAATTGCAAACCTATCTCTCCTCGGCCTCCCTCGCAAAAGCCCCCCTCTTCCGCCCTTCTGTCTTCACCAATGAGACTTTGCGCCTCTATCATGAATGGACTGGCAAACAACTCGTACCATCAGAAACGTTTTTCGAGCTCATGCCGGATATAACCCCTGCTGCTTTTACCCCCTCGAAGGCTTGTACGACACCTGGCCTGCCCTCCTCCTTCCTCCCCCAAGAACAAGATACCATTATCTCCCCACCCGCTTCACTTTCTCCATTCCTCGAGTAAAATGCCTCCACCCGCAAAACAGTTGTTCGGCCCTGCTGTCTAGAACAGTAGACTCCCTAAGAATTTTTTGTCGCAACCCTGGCGTATCCCATTCATCCCTCTAAAATGACACACACCTTTGAACCTTAAACTCATGAATCGGCGAATCCTCATAGTTGAAAACGAAGAAGCGTTGGCAAACAACCTCGTCGCTGCCCTTACAGCCGCAGGTTATGAAACAACTTGTGTCTCGAGAGCATCCGATGCTTCCCAGGAATTTAAGAAACAGCCTCCCAGCGCTGTCTTGCTTAGAGCAGAAATCCCCGACGGGGGCTTCTCCCTATGCAGTGCCGTCCAAAAAGGAAAATTGGGACCAAGGGTGCCTGTTATTCTCGTCTCTTCAGACGTCCCCCAGGACAGCCTGGAACAACACGCCCAAAGCCCCAGCGCTGCACAGGCTTATTTCTCCATCCCCCTCGACATGAATGCCTTGCTCCAGCAGCTTCAAACCCTCGTGCCCTTGCCTCAAAACGAACAGCTCGTTCAGGGCGAAATGGAAAACCCTCCCAACGAAGAGGAAGAATTTTTGGAGCGTACGCCTACCAACCCAACTCCCTTCCCTGTCCAAGAAGACTTGCCAGAACTCGAGGAGTCTCCCCCAGCCTCCCTGCCCCAGGAGCAAATGCCTGAGGACTTGTCCGAAAGTACTGTGGTTGGCGCCAAAGCCACCCCCCCCACGGCAGAACCCCCCGGGAGTGCCTCTTTGGATTCTTCGGAGGCAACGGATTCGGATGAGCTCGATGCAAGCTTTGAGTCCGCCTTGGCAGGAGAAATTCCCTCGCCTAAACCCCCTGCCCCCACCCCTGCCCCTATCCGCCTAACCGTAAATGTGCCCCCAAGGCTTCCTCGCCGCGAACGCCGCAGCTTGCTTTCTGAAGAGGACCGCAACTTTTTGGAGCGCGCTTTTCAGTCGGTCGCCGACAGAAAGACAGAGCTGCTTGCAGAGTCCAGGGAAACACGCCGCCCCAGTATCCGAAGAGACCTCATGGGGACTCCCGAAGGAAAAATCCAAATCCTCAGGGAGGAATTGAAAGCACGCGAAGCACAGGTCGCTCGTTTGTCAGAAATCTGGTCTGTCCGCGAGAGGGAGCTCAACTCTGTCGAAAGCTTCATCAATGAAAAAGATACGGAGCTCTATGGCCTCAAAACTCAGTTTGATGAGTTGGCTCGTCGACTTCAAGACGCCCAACAAAATCTCATCGACAAAGAGCGTGAGCATGGTCAAACCATTGAAGAGTTGTTGTTGCAAAAATACATCGGAGAAAAAGAAGTCATCGAAGTCGTTTCTCAAAAAGAAAAAGAAATTGACTCGCTCCGAATGGACATGCGCACCAAAGAAAGTGCGCTCGATAAAATTTCTGAAAACGTTGAAGAACAACGCAAAGAAATCGCCCGCCTTGAGCGCGAGCTGCAAGTCTTAACGTTTGAAAGTGAAGTGCGAGAGAAGGATTTGCAAGCAGCTGTTGAGTTTCGCGAGAGCGAGTTGGGGCGTCTCCAAACGGAAATTGAAGAAAATCGAAACCATTTTCAGGAGCTGTCTTCAGAGAGAGATATACGTTTTGCTGAATATGAAGACAAACTGAGCGGTCTCGAAAATGAACTCGAGCAAACCAAGGCAGAGCATTTTCAACAAACTCAAAATCTGCAAAACCAGCTGGGCAGCGCTACAGAAACAAATGAGCAACTCGAAAATGAGCTCTCCCAACTGAGAGCAGAAACCACAGAGGCAGCGGCTCAAACCGCAGAAAAACAAAGTTCGCTGGAAAGCGAGCTTTTTGTCCTGAGCACCAAGCTCGAGTCCATTGAGCAAGAGCGCGCAGAAATGGAACAATCCCTTTCTGATCGCATCGCCGACCAAGACAACCGCATCGTTGCGTTGGAGCGCGAACTTGCTGATACCTTGGAAAAAAGAGACCAGGAAGAATCTGAATTCCAACAACAAATTCAAGAAAAGTTGGAACGCATCGGTGAGCTGGAAGGTGAAGTGGAGGCCGTTCAGGCAGCCTTGGTTGATAGAGAAAACGAATTGCTGGAAGAGCTTCAGCAGTTGGAAGAAACCAAAACTCAAATTGAGACGGAGCTCAAACAGCAACTGGAGGAATTGCAACAAAAACTTGCCGAAACCTTCGAAAAACTCGGTCGCTCTGAAAATACGGCAGAAGAGCGCGCAATTGAGCTTGAGCAGGCACAAGACGAGTTGCAAGACAAATCTTCAAAACTGGACACAGCACTTCTTTCCATTGAAGAGCTGGAGCGAGGGCTGGCCCAGCACCAGGAACAAATTGACGAATTGTCGAGAATATGTGCCGACAAAGAAACCTCTATCCGCAACCTCAATGCTGAATTGGAGCAGTTGGGCGCCACTCTAAGCAGCACGGAGCATGAGCTTGGTCAAACACACCATACGCTTCAAGCTCGCGAAGAAGAGCTCCAAGAGACACAAAGACATTTGGAGCGCGCTGAGCAAGACTTGCTGAGCACGAGAACATCTCTCGAGCTTTTGCGTGGCCGTTTTGAAGAGCTCACTGCAGAGAAAGAACAACTCCAAAACAACTTCGACCAAACAGAAGCAGAGTTGAACGAGTTGCAGCAGAAACACAGCGACCAAAGCGAAGCTTTGGAGTTGGAGCGCGCGGCGCACGAAGACTTGCAAACAGAATTGGATGAAAGCCTTGGAAAACTCAATTCTGAACTCAATAAGGTCCTCGAGCATAACCAAGACTTGGATGCCCTGTTAACCACCACGAAACAAGAGTTGGGAGCCAAGGTTGCCGAAGTGACTCAATTGTCGGCTTCTCTTGCTTATACGGAAGAAGGCCAAGCACGTGCCGAAGCGCGCCTTACGGCACTTTCAAATGAGTCTCAGCATACAGAAGAGCTTCTGCGAGGAGACTTGCTTCAAAAAGAAACCGAATGCGCAGATGCACTTCATCGCCTCGGTGTGTTGACGCAAGAGAATAAGCGTATAGAAGAGGCACTCCAACGCGAAAGCCAAGCTCGAATAGAGGCCTTGCGCCAGTCAGAAGCCTCTTTCTATGAGCAACTCGCAGAGGCCAAATCCGAAGCGGAAATCATGACAGCACGAGCTGCTGACTTTGAGATTGATTTGCGACGTGCTCGAGAAGAAATTGAACGCTTGCAACTCTTGGATACGCAACGACAGTCTCTGGAGCAACGCTTCAACCAAAGACTGTCTGAAACCCAGGCGCATTCCGGCGAGCTTGCAACACGACTTCAACAAGAACAAGAGCTCAGCTCGCGTTTGCGCTCGGAACATAAACGCGCCGTTGATGAGCTTAACCTCAAACTTCAACGTACGGAAGGACGCGTTCAGCAGTTGCAGCATGAAACCAGCAACAGAAGCGTTGACCAAGAAGCCAGACTCCGAGAAGCTCAAAATATGCTCAGCGCCCGCAGCAAACGCATTGCTGAGCTTGAGCAAAACTTGGAAGCAGCCAATGCCAACCGAATCCGAATTGACAAAGAACAACAAACACGGATTGCTGTTGCCGAATCCAAAGCCGCTGAGTCAGCCAACCGTTTGGCCATTGCCTTGCGCGAAAAGAAAGAATTGGAATCCCGCCAGGACAAAGAGCTCAACGAATTGTTTTCTAAACAAAAAGCAGAAATGGAAAGAAGAGACGCCCTGCGCGGACAAGAACTCAAAAGACTTCAAGCCGCAGTGCAGGAAAAAAGCAAAGCCCTTAAAGTCGCTGAAATGGAGTTGGAGCGCTTGAGGAACCGTGCAACGCCTGGTGTTGCTGCTCGGGCGTCGTTTAGAGCTCCCACCATCCCCCCGGTGGCGCCTCGCTCCCCTCCTCCCCATCTCCCCCCGCACCCCTCTTCCCCGGGCATCCCTGCCGGCCCATTGGGCGGGCTACAGTCGAATGCTACGCCTGTTAGCGATGAAGATGTGGACAGTTTGGTTGAAAAGCTTAGTGATTAGAAATGTACAGCATTCTCGCTTTGGGGCTTGCTCTGTGGATGCAGCAACCCCAACGCGAAGTTGTGCAAAAACTGTGCGCAAGCTGCTCCAAAACCTGTGCAGAAGCTGTGCGTAGACTGTGAATAGGTTGTGAACAAGCTGTGCGTAACACGCAACGGAGGTGAAGGCAGAATTCTCTCTTGTAACTTGACCCGGGCCGCTATGAGGGCTAGAAGCGGGCCGTAGTCAAGGCAGGCCGCGGTGGTAGCTCAGCTGGTAGAGCACGAGCTTCCCAAGCTCGGGGTCGCGGGTTCGATTCCCGTCCGCCGCTTCGAAGCACATTTTTTAAAAGCCCCACAAGGCCTCAAAAACTTTGTGGGGTTTTGTTTTTTTGCCCCTGCCTAAATGGTGAAATTAAAAAAATATGACTTGGCGAAAACACGTTTTTTTAGCAGGGGCAACTTCAGAGAGGGAAGCTCTTTTTTTTGAGGGGGTTGTCTGGCAATTTTCAAAAACCAACGGCCTGGTTGCAGGTTGCAAGAAGGCTTTTTAGAAAAGCAATGCCAGGTGATAGAAGTTATGAGACAGAAGTACGAGTTCCGCTGGCCTTAGGCGGTTTGAATGGCGAAGTTTGAATGAGGTGTTTGTGGAAAAAAAGGCGGTCCAAAAGAATACGGAGGCGTGGGCCCATTTCAAAACGCTGTTCGGCCAAGGCTTTCTGGTGAACTCGGCGTTGAAGCGCCTGTTCCATTTGTTGCTGCGCCTGGGGTCTCCTAAATTTGAGCAGGAAGGTTTCATATGGTTGGAGGACTTGGCACATTGGATGTGGCAGCCCGGGCGCGTCCCCAAATCCGTCCCGACAGACAACCGCTCCTTGGCACGCGCACGCTTGCTGCATGCGGTGTTAAAAGCCGAGCCTGCGCTGCACGAAAAACTTCAGCGCTTTATGGCTTCCGTCGTCAAAAGCATGGATGTGGCGCATATGCTGACAGACACGGGCCTTCCTGGACAGCAGGCTTTTGGCAGCGAAATTCTCAACAGATTCATGCTGAATGTATTGCCGGCACCTCCTGTGGACCAGGAGTTTTCTTCTTTGTTGATGCGGCTTTTTCCCTCGGAGCGCGCGGTTGGGCGCTTTGAGCGTTTGGGAGCTGAAGGGCAAACTCTGTTGATGCATGTATTTTTTGGCGAAGAAAAAGCCCTGGCGCAACATTGGAAGGACCAAATGCGAAGGGCTTGCCGTGTGCTTGCCATGCGTATTTCCTCCAATGGCCTGGCCAACGACTTTGACGAGCGCGTGGACAAAACACGCTCTGGTGACAAATCTCCTTTTTTGAAGCTGCCCAGTTGCATTTTTGCCTATGTAGAAGAGCAAACAGAGTCCAACGAAAAAATGGAGCCTACCAAAAGTGGCAAGCACCCAAAAATGGAGGACAAAGAAGCTCAAAAAACCGCTTGCCGAGAAATGATTGCCTCGTGTCGCCGTGTTGTACGAGAAGTTATGGACTCTCTCAACCACACCGGCATTAGCGTGGACCTTGTTTACCGCTTGGACTTATTGGGCCGCCGCTTGGACCGCCTCTATGCCCTGGTTTCCCTGTGTGCCCCCTCCTCCCCCGAGGGGATGGGGTTGAAGTTGGTGGGTACTCTGGTGAGGGGGTGCGAGAAAGACCGGAGTTTGGGTGAGTTGGTCCGTCGCAACGGCCGCTTGTTGGCGCGCCGAGTTATTGAGAGCGCCGGCCATAGCGGCGAGCACTATATTACGCAAACGCGCAAGGAACAGTTTCAAATGCTGGCTTCAGCCGCTGGAGGTGGCGTGCTGACAGCCATTGCTGTTGCCATTAAGGCAAGTTTGCACCTCCTCCAGGTGCTGGCCCAGACACCTCTGTTTAAGGGGCTTGCTGCGGGGATGAACTATGCTGGCGTCTTCGTGACGATGCAGCTTTTGGGTTTCACACTCGCCACCAAGCAACCCTCCATGACGGCGGCCACCTTGGCAGGCGCCCTCAAGGAATATACCAGCTCCAGCGAGGCAGAAAAACGCTCCCTGGCCTCTTTGGCAGAGTTGGTGGTGCGCACCATTCGCACGCAGTTGTTTGCGCTTTTGGGCAATGTGGGCCTCGTTATTCCTGCAGCATTGTTGATAAACATGGGCCTGAAAGCCTGGGTGGGTTACCCGTTGATGACCATGGAGGAGGCCGAAAAAAGCCTCCACTCCTTCCACCTCTATGAAAGCCGAAGTTTGGCTTTTGCTGCACTGACAGGCGGCTACCTCTGGCTGTCGAGCATTTTGGCCGGTACTGTGGAAAACTGGGTGGTGTTTCGCAAGCTGCCTGAAGCCATTGCGAGCAACCGCAGGTTTAAGAAGCTGCTGGGGCAGAAGCGTACACACTACCTCGGACAATTTGTCCTCAAGAATGCCTCGGGTTTGGCGGGAAATATTTCACTGGGGTTTATGCTGGGGTTGACGCCGGCCATAGGCTTGTTTTTTGGCATGGACTTGGACATACGCCACATTACTTTTGCGGCGGGGCAGCTGATGTTTGCGGTGACGAGTATGGGCCCTGACGTCATGAGGACGCCAGAATTCCTCTGGGCCTTGGGCGGGCTTGCGGGCATTGCAGTGCTGAATTTCGGTGTTTCCTTCTCGCTGGCTTTGGTGGTGGCCCTGCGCGCCAGAGACGTGGACTTTTCAGGAGACAGACGCCTCATAAAACAGGTATTCCAACACTTCTTCCAGCGGCCTTTGGACTTTGTCTTTGCCCCGAGAATGGAGCTTGCCACGGTGCCTGTTGCCCCCGGGTTGAGCGACACTTTGAAGGAGGTACCCGCCAACACTCCCCCCACGGAGCAAACACAGGCCAAACCACCCGACAATATAGAGGGGACTTAGGCCGGGTTTGCCTCAAAGCAAGCCTATAAACCGGTTTTGCCAGGAGCACTCCATGCCCCCCCCTCCCGCTTTCATGCTTTCTCCTATTTCCAAATCAGAAACCGGGAGAAAAAATAGTTGATGAAAGCCCCCATGGCAATGCCAACACCGGCCGCTAACCACCAAAAAACACCGTGACTTTGCAAAAATTCCGCGCTGGCAACGTTGGCAAAAGCACCCACCACGCAGGCGGCCACAAATTTGCCATAGCCTATCAAAAGCGCTTTGAGGCCTCGCAAACGCTGCCGCCCAAAAGTGAGCCAGTTGTTTAAAAAATAGTTGGAAGTCATGGCGCATAATGTCGCAAAACTTTGCCCCAGCAGAAAAGACAGCCCCAGCCGCCGGTGCAAAAAAAACAGAATGGCCATGTGTACGCCCACGCCCAATAGGCCGACAAGGCAAAACATGGCAAACTGCGCATAGGCAAACCCGGAGAGCGTGCGGCTGAGCAAAAGCCACGCAAAATCCATTATTACGGGGTAGGAAAGTTTGGTGCTCCCAACAGCCCGCTCCCGGAATATATAGGGGAACTCCTTTATGGAAAGGCGCAGCGTCGGCTGGGTGAGAATGTCAAAGAGAATTTTGAAGCCTCGCGACTGCACCTTTTCTGCTACCGCGTCGATGAGGCCCCTGTTGAGGGCAAAAAAGCCGCTCATCGGATCGCTACAGGCCACCTTCATGCTTTTGCTGGCAAGCCAGGTGGCAAATTTGCTCAGGCCCACCCGGTTTTTGTCCCAACTCCCCGTCCCGCCTTCTTCCAAATAGCGGCTCGCCACCACCAGGTTGGCCTCACCCGAGGCCAAAGCCCCAAACATGGCAGGCAATAGGCACTCATCATGCTGCAAATCAGCATCCATCACCGCAAGACAGTCCGCCACCGTGGACATCATCCCCTCTACACAGGCCGAAGCCAACCCCCGACGCCCCACACGCCGCAAAAAACGAACCCTGGGGTTATGCAAAGCCAGAGAGCGCAACTCCTCCACCGTGCCATCCGTGGAGCCATCATCCACAAAAACAACTTCCCAATCCAAATGCGCCAACACCTTCTCAAGACGCCTTGTCAAAGTGGTGACGTTGCGTGCCTCGTTCAACGTGGGAACAATCACCGCATAGGCGGGCATGCCTCAAGTCCTCCGCCCTCTCAGGTTGCCGTCACCGGCCAGGGGCCTTTCAAAAAAAGCTCCACTCCCCAAAAGAAAGCAAAGCCAGAAAAACGTGCTCAAACACACCTTCGCCAAGCCTCCGGCCCCATAGCTTGGGCGTGCGAAAAACACAAGGGCGAAGCCGCTCCCTCCCATGCCCCTGCCTATTTTGCCGTCGGCTCATTCAACAAATCCACGCTGGTGAAAACCAACAACTCCGGCGATTGCTTGCTCAACTTCAAACTTGGGTTGGAGCTCAACAAGTCCAAAATTTCACTTTTTTGGTTTTGATAGGGATACATGTCATGCATGGGAGCGACAAACACCATGCTGGAGTCAAAATGCTGGCCTGCCATTGCAGGCGTCAAATAATATCTGTATTTGTGCAAAGAAAGCCGGGGGCCTATGCCGGTGGAGGCATAGATTTTCACTTCAGGAGGCAGAGGGAAGTGGGAGGAGAGCGCCTCATTGAGGCGGGGGATTTCAGACTCCAAGGGCCAACATGTCCGCAGGAAACGCAAAGGCATACGGCGGGAGCTGACAGTATAGGAGTCGACGAAGGAGACGAGGAGGCAGAGGCAGGCCAAGGAGACGACAGTACGGCGCGAAAACCGCGCAAACCACGTTGTTTGCAGGAGGTGCAGCAAACCGAATGTGGAGGCGGCCAGAAAGAAAACTGTCGGCAAGTCCTGGTATTGGTGCGCGAAGCCATACATGGCCTGCCTCTCCGAAACCAAACCCAAACCCAAAAGGGGCAAAGCAGAGCACCCTGCCCAAAATGCGCGGCGACCCACCCAGGGCAGAAAAAACCAGAAGGCGACAAAGGCAAACAAAAAAAGTGCCTTTGCGTGCAACTCATAGAAAGGGCGAATGGAGCCGCTATAAATATAGTCCCCGCCCCCTGCAAAAAAGGGGATGATGTATTTGACGGCGGCGAAGAAATAGGCTGCTGACAGCAAGCATAGCACAAACCCCAGCCGGCGGTTTTGAGTAACCAACCAAGCATACATTCCGACGCCAAAAACGGCGACGGCCGCCCTCTCCTGCGCCAGGGCGACAACAAAGCAAAAAAGGACAGCCCATATGAAGGCCCTGCGGTGCAGCGCAACCAGCGCGGCCAGCAAAAAAGGCATGACGAGCGTCGTCATATGGCTTTGAAAAGCCCATGCGCCGCAAAAACCCCGGAAGAGGGCCAGCGTCAGCAACAAAAACAAGGCAGGTGGAAGGTAGTCGTCCCGGCCATTTTGTTTCCAAACTTCCCTGACAAAAACGGGGGTGAGGAAGAAGGTGGCGGCGAAGGCCAAACTGTGGAGGACAGAGAGCGTATAGTGGCTTGGGAAGAGGAGGAAAACCGGGGAGAGGGGGGCGGCAATCCAGGCGAGGTGGTCCGCCAGGAAGAGTACGCGGGGCTCCCCCTCATAGAGGGACATGCGCCAACCGTTGCCGTTTGCGAAATTCCAAAGCAGGTTTGAAAAAATGCCATAGTCCCCGTCGTTGACTTGAAAGACATAGACTCGAAGCAAAGCCCCCACCAACCCTATCAGCGACAGCAGCAGCGGCGCCCCAACATGCACACTCAGCGGGTGCACAACAAACCGAAGTTTCCGCATATTACCCCCCTCTTTGCCATGTGGCCCTGGAAATGACATGTCCGTTGTTTTTCCTCTCTTGTTTGGGGCCCCCTCTTATTCCCTTGGAAAGCCCCCGTACAAGCAGAAAAACCACCTAGCCCCCCTTCTTCAAAAGTGCTTTCAACTCCCTATAGTTTGTTTTGCCGCTACCCAGGAGGGGGATGGTTTCCAGGAAAACAATGCGGCGTATGGAATAGAGGGCGGAGAGGCCGGCAGCACGCAAGGCGGCATTCACCTCTTTCACGGAGAGTTTCATAGGGGAGAAGACGACAATTTCAGGGCTGGTCTCTTCAGGGCTGGCTTCCACGGCAAGGGGGGGCTCCTCGGTGGGGGTGTCCTCGCGGTTTGCGAAGGCGGCAAGCAACGCCTCCTCTATTTGCGGCAACGAAATCATCTCCCCTCCTATTTTGATGAAGCGCTTGAGGCGGCCCTGGAAGAAGAGGCGCCCCGTGCTGTCCTGACTCAGCAAGTCTCCCGTGCGGTACCACATTTTGTTTTCAAACGTCACGAAGGGGGAGGGCACGTCCCCGAGGTAGCCGCCAAAAATGCTGGGCCCGCGCACCAGCAGCATGCCGGTTTCACCCATAGGGGTGCGGCCGAGAATATGCCCGTCCTCTTCGCGAACAATGGCGGTTTCCACAGAGGCCATGGGGTGGCCGATGCTGCCAGGGAGGGTATTCCACGGGCGGTTAACAGAAATAACGGGGGAGCATTCCGTAATACCATAAGCCTCGCAGAGGGCGGCCTGGGGGCATTGGCGGGCGAAAGCCTCATAGACATACTCCGGGCATTTTTCTGCGCCGACGAAGACGAAGCGCAAGGAGGAGAGCGCCTTTGTGCCGTGCGCACGCTCCAAGAGGGCGGCGAGGAAAGTAGGCGGGTTGGCGAGGAGGGAGAGTTTGAAGTCCCTCACCATAGCGATGAGGGGGCCCGGCTCCGTCGGGTTGGGATAATAAGCTGCGCGCAAGCCGAGGCCGAGGGGGATGACAATATTAACAATGAGGCCGAGGGAGTGGAAGGTAGGGGCCATAGCGAGGAGGGTGTCACTCCTGTTGACGCGCAGGGCTTCCATAGCGTCCTTCGCGTTGGTCATAAGGTTGTGGTGGGAGAGGGGGACAGCCTTAGGGAGGGCCTCCGAGCCGGAAGTAAAAAGCACCGCAGCCACCTCCGGGATGGCATAACCCTCCAGGGAGCGCATGAAGCGGGCCTTGAGTGCGCTGCTGATTTTTTGCACCCAGCCAATGGACTTGGCCATTTTCTCAAGGGGAAGCCACTGGACGGGAATGTTTTGAGGGACAAAGCCCTGGCGTTTCAGTTTGTCCAGCAATGCGGAGGCGGTGAGGACATGGCTGACTTCTCCCAAGGCCACGCAGTGGCGCAAGTTGGTTTCTCCCACAGTCCAATTGAGGAAGACGGGCACTTTTCCGGCCAGCATGGAGGCCAGCCAGGCGATGACGCTGGCGGAGCTCGCCGGAAGCATAATGCCCAGGTGTTTGCCTGGGAGGGAGCGCAGGCAATGGGAGAAGGCGAGGGCCGCGGTGAGGACGTCCCTGCGGCTGCGCAGGGAGGAATACTCTGCGCACAGAGGCTCCTTTGGGGCTTTGCATACGAGGGAGAAGAAGGCTTCTGGAATGGAGGACACCGCTTCCTCCGCGAAGAGGATGGTTTCCTTGGAGGCGGGGGCGAACCAACCTGCGGGCACAACGCCTTTGGGTTTTTCCTCGCCGAGTTTGCCGGAGGCGGCTGCGAGACAGTCTCCAACGGTTGCCAACAACTCAAGGCTGGGGATAGAAAAGCCCTGAACGGCCTCCAGCCGAGGGCCCAACTCCATGAGAGTGAGGCTGTCCAAGCCAATGTCCGCCGAAAGTTTTGTGGCTTCCTCCAAAGGGTGCTCCGCTGGGAGTTGGGCGGCTTCGCGAATGGCGGCATAGACGGCTTCTCTCAGAGCGGGGGAGACAGAAATTTCGCCTTGTGTTGCGCCGCGCTCTGCAAACTCGGCAATGGCATAGGGGGTTTTTCCTCGCCAGAAGAAGCGCGGCACAGCCATGGCTGGGCGCTCCGCTTTGGCATAAAATTTTTCCAGCCACGGGTTAAGCACGAGTTTGTCTCCGCAGCGTGGGAGGTTTTGTGGCTCCTCGAATTCCACGCTAACCTCACGGCGTGGGGTGAAGAAGAGGAAGTTGGCAAGCAAGGTGAGGGTGCCGCGCAAGAGTTGTTTGGCCAGGGAGGGAGGTTTCCCCTCTCCTGCATAGCTGAAGCTGCTTCCCCACAACCCGGTGGTACGCACCAGCACCACGCGCAGGCCCGGGAAGTTGCGCAAAATGTCCGCAGTGCCAAAGCTGCCGCCGATGGTTTCTCTTTTGGAGCGATAGAGGTGCCCGGAGGGATAGAGGAGCACCGAGTCTCCATTATGCAGCGCATTGGAGATGGCTTTCATTCCGGCTTCCAGAGCGCTTTTGGCCTCAAGGCCCTTTTTGCGTATGTCCGGAATACGCACAGCGCCGGCGAATTTGGAAGCGAACTTGCCCAAAATGCCGCGCGTACGGTTTTCGTCGGCCAAGGGGCGTGGAGAAACGCCGGCGAGCAGGGAATAGACAGTGATAGGGTCCACAAGGGCAGGGTGGTTGGGGAGGAAGAGAATAGGAGCCCCGGGAGAAGGGGCGGCAATGGCCTCAAGGCCGCTGATAGAAATTTTATAGCGCAGCCAGAGGCCCGCCCGCAGAAACACTCCGACGAAGTTGCCGCGGGTGTCCGCGAGTGTTTTTTCAGGCAAAGTGTGCAGCTTTGTTTTGGCCCAGGCCAGGAATGCAAAAATAACAAAGCTTGCAAAAGCCAGCAGGAAGGCAGGGGGGAAGAAGCTAAGGAAGGAGAAGGCGAGGCCGGAGAGGAGGATGCCTGAGAAGGAGGCGAAGTTGGAGATGCCGAGGGTTTTGCCTTTCTCGTTGGCGGCGGGCCTTATTTGAATGAAGCTGACGAGGGGGATGAGATAGAGGCCGCCGCACATGCCGGTGAGGGTGAAGGAGGCGAAGAGCCAAGGCAGTTGCAGTGGGTTGGGCAGGTGAGGGGCGAAGGCGGCGGCGATGACGCCAAGAGCCATGCCCATGCCGGAAGGAAGCATAAAGCGTCGCCAGACGCTGGCCTCATAGCGTCCGGCGAGGGCGGAGCCGATGCAAATGCCGACGGCGAGGGCGGCAGAAAGCAGGCTGCTGATGGTGAGGGAATAGCCGAGTTTGACGCCGAGGTTGGGGATGCACAGGAGGATGAAGGCAGAGATGCAATAGAAGAAGGCTTCTCCGGCGAGGGCGAGGAAGAGGGGAGCGTCCTTGTTTTTGCATTGGATGGCGTGGTGCAGGGAGTTTTTGGGGCCACCCCAAGGGAAGGGGGGTGGGGTGGCAGACATTTTTTGGGGGCTTGAGCGGATGCCATAGGCTGCGGCAATGCCGATGACAGAAACCAGCACGGAGAAAGCGCCAATAGCGACGCGGCCGAAGGGCAAAGGCCCTTGGGGCAGGAAAGGGAGCATGAAGGTGGGTGGAGGAAGCTCCAAGACGAGGCCGGCCAGGGCAACACCCAGCAGAATGGTAGCGGTGGTTGCCAGTTTTAGCCAGGCGTTGACTTTGGGCACCTCGCCAGCGGGGAAGTTTTCAGGGATGGCGCCGTTGAGGGCGGGGCTGAAGAAGGTGGACTGCAAGCCCATGAGGAAAACCACAGCCACCATGCCCCACCAATGCGAGACGAAGCCGGTGGCGCAGAGGACGAAGACACCCAGCAGCATGGCGGCAAGCTCCATATATTTGGAGCGGACAATGACGCGCTTTTTGGAGAAGGCGTCGGCAAGCCACCCGCCCCAAGCGGAGAAGAGGACAAAGGGCAGCGCGAAAAAGGCCGTGGCGACGCCCTGAATCCACTCGAGGCTGGAGATGGCGGCCAGGCAGAGTGCGGCTTGTTTGAAGAAGTTGTCATTGAAGGTGCCCATGGCATAGGCGATGCCCATGCTGGCGAGGCGTTTTTGACGTACGGAATGGCTTTCAGAGGGAGAGGCTTCTTCGTTGGGACGCATGGGAAGCTTCTCCTATAGGTATCTTCGGTATACAATAAAAACGAGCATGAGGACCTACACCGAGGCCAAAGCCCACCCCCTTTCCCGCAATACCCATGCTCGTCCCCAACGCCCTGCCGCACCAGGGGCAACCGCGCCACCCCCTGCGGGTAGTCCAGTTGCGCCTCCTACGGAGTGAGGGGGAGGCCCTCATTGTTCGCAGGGCCAAAATATATTTGGCTCGCCTTCTATGTTTCCCAACACCATTGGGCGGCTCGCGGCAGCAAGAATTTGCTGCGGGCCAACAAGAGTTGTGGGGTTTCTCATCCGCGAGGGAAGGGAGGTTCTCCCCGCCATAGCCTTCAACTATTGCGCGGAGGATGGGTTTTTTGCGCCAGAAAGAATTGTTGTCAGCCCAAGGTGGGTCTCCAAACACTTTTCCAGCTTTTCACGTTCCCTGCTTCCATCTGTACGGAAGCGCATGAGCGGTATTCCGAGGGTTTCAAAAATGGCGTCTTTCAAGCTGTCCCTCTCTTTCTGTCTGCTGCCTTTTTTATGAAAGACGACGCCATCCACCTCCACACCGAGAACGGGAACATTCCCCAACTGATTGCAGATTAACAGGTCCACATGCGTTTTCTCATGTTCAGCATATTTTCTTTGCTCATCGCTAAGCTGGTCGCCGGTCCTGAGCAATTTTTTCAATGGATAATGCATAGTTACGGTGTACTTTTCATATTTTTCTTGCTGCAAAATTTCGCAGACAAGGTGATACATCAGGTTTTCGCTATCATATTTTGACGGGCGTCTTCTGTTTTTGAAAAATTCCTGGCGTTCCTCGGTGTAGCATTTGTATAAATAGTCAAAAACTGAGCGTATTTCGCTGTGTACAACACCCATTTTGTTGTATTCGATGTATTGGATGAGATCATTCATATTGGAATCGCTGGTGTCCTCATTGCCGTGCATGAGCAACACCATGTGGCGCTCGGCCCTGGAGACGGCCACATTAATTCGGTTGGCATTGTCGACAAATTCATTGTAGTTGTTAGAAACTGTAGAAAAAATAATGGTTTTGTGCTCCCGGCCCTGGAACTTATCCACAGTATCCGCTTTGATTTTTGTGCCGTCAAACTCTCGTTTGAGCACATCCGCCTGGTTCACAAAGGGTGCTGTAATACCAATAGAGTCCTTGTCCGGATCCAAATTGAGGTCGCGAAAAATTTCGTTTTCAATGACATCAACCTGCCGCTGATTCATATTTCCTTGTGCATGATTGCCTTTCACTGTCCGATATAGCCAGAGGGGTTTTCTGTCGTCTTTTGGGTCGGGCTCGGTTAAAACAATCAATTGGTTTTTATAAAATTTTTTATTGCAGAATTCGATGATTTTTGGGTGGCAGCGGTAGTGTTCTCGCAGTTGTGTTTTGGGGATGTCCGGGAACAATTTGGACAAGGAGCTCAGGAGGTTATGGGTGGCATAATGGTAGGCCTCCGGCAAGGAGAACTCCTGAAATATGCGATTTGATAGGGCGATGTGTTCGTTTTTGACGATGTTGGGGAGCTGTTTCAAATCGCCAACGATGACAGCTTTTTTGGCGCAGGCGAGAGCCAGAGCGCCTGCGGTTAGGTTTATCTGAGACGCTTCGTCCATGATGAGCGTATCATACATGACATTTTCGGAGAGGCTGCTCCTGATGGAGAATGTGGTGCTCAGGATGACTGGGTAGTTTTGGGCAAAGGCATCGGAATTTTTCCAGAGGTCGTCGAGTGTATATGTCTTTCGTTGGAGAGCCTTATATTTTTTGTGGAGAAAGGCTTTGAAGAGTTTCATGGACCCTTCGGTGTACTCCTTCATTTTTTTATCGAAGGAAAAGTCGGAAAGGTCAGTGGATAATTGTGCTATGCGCTCTCGAAGTTCAGCGCATTTTTTTTCGTAAAAGTGTTTTTGACAGACCAGAGACATGCCTTCGAAGGAAAGGCTATAAAAGCCAGCATCAGCAAGGCCGAAGCGGAATAGATTTTTGATACGTTTCCAAAAGCCAAATTGCTTGTTGCGCTCGGCGGTGTCCTCACAGGTTAGCCAGAGCCAGAGGGCTTTCCTGGCATCTATTTTTCGAAAAGTTTTCAAAGGAGGAGCGGCGGCATAAGCATCGCCATAATATTGGGTATAGTGAAAAATTTCGACTTCAAGGGCTTCCAGTTCCCGTTTTAGCAGGGACATGTTGTTTTTCTTTGCCAGTTTCTCTTCCAGGTTAACAAAACTCTTATGGAGCTCGCCTCGAAGCGCTTCTTCTTGCTCTGGACTCATATTCCAGTCCGACATGTCCGGCAGTTTTGGTTGGTTGGCGATAAAGGCGCTTTTGTTGTCTTTTTTTCCGAGAGGGGCTGCGATAAACCCCAACCCATACTTTTCAAGTTTCTCCAGCACATTTGCGGTGGCAGCATTGTTGTTAGAGACCACGGCAACGAGCTCGTTATTCATGACGGCGTTGGCCACGAGGTTTAGGATGGTTTGGGTTTTACCCGTACCGGGTGGCCCCTCAATAAGTACCAAAGGATGGCGCATGGACTGCTCTACGGCGGCTTTCTGGCTGAGATTGAAGCTGAAAGGATAGATGGGTGTTGGTGGCTCGTTTGGCAGTTGCGAAGGCTGCTTCCCGTGCAAATAGGTTGCCAGCACGCTGTCCTCTCGGACAAAAGAAAGACGGTCATATTGCTTTTTCAGAAAGCTTTCGCTCTCATCGTCCGGGTCTTTTTTATCAACGCATTCTGTGGCAACTCGTTTTAAGTATTCCAGGCAATCGTTCGAACGTTGAGCCGTCAGGCAGCTTCGCACAAATTGCACCTCGCCTTTTCCAAAAACCTTGGGAGGTTTTGACGCTTCTTTGTATACAATACGAACATGCCGGTCAAAAACCAGGGCATATTGCATGTCAAAAAGGTATTTGCCGTCCTTGAAAACCTTGACTTGTTCCGGCAAAAGTTTTTCTGGGTTTTGGTATACTTCGACATTATTTTTATTGAATGGATAGGGTTTTGTAAAATCGCGCACAAAGACGATGATAACCCTGTCGCCGAAGGTGTTGCAGGAATGTATGTCCTGAGTTCTGTCCTCACCCCTGACAAAAATGAGATGTTTTTCTTGGTCCATAGCGCTCTGCAAAGCCCCTTTAAGTTGGACAATAGGTTTTTCTTGGCCTTCCGTCCACTGCGCCTGTTTCCGAAATGGTTTTTGCTTTTCCGGCCCCGCAGAGCGCGCACAGTTTCTGAAAAAACTGGGAAGTGTGCACGCATAGCAGTTGCTATGTCGCTATTGCTTTCAATAATTTTTGGGGGGTGAGGGGCAGAATGCACCCCTCAGCCGAGAAGAGAGCAACGCTTCAGCGTGTGCCTACAGGCAAAACCGCTGTTTTTGAAAATGGGGCGCACACGGCCAATTGCACTATTTGGGTTTTGCGTTCCCCACAATACATACACCTATTAGCAGCTTTCGCCCACGGGTGGCTATAATAGGACATTAGGAGCAAGGGCAGTCGGAAAACGGATAAAGTGTGTTTTTGGAGGTAGGATATGCACACCGTGGAGGGGGTCAGCTGACAATGTTTTTTTTGGGCCTGCGGCCCGGGCTTTTTTTGAAAACATTTCTTTTCGCCCTTCGGGCGTTGTTCTTTCCTGGGCCATGCGGCCCGCGCTTTTTCGCCCTCCGGGCATTTTGCCTCCGGCGGGGAACTTTTTGCTCGCCCAAAAAGTTCCTCAAAAACGGCTCCCTCCGGTGGCCCTGCGGGGCCTTGGCCTCACTCGCAACCC
>Ga0209755_10001018_pt1 | contig 46929 bp, 41 predicted proteins | sample TergutCo191P1_FD_187301 | JGI IMG/M metagenome (GOLD analysis project Ga0209755, IMG submission 187301) | Cornitermes sp. P1 segment gut microbial communities from Petit-Saut dam, French Guiana - Co191P1 (SPAdes) (version 2) | ecosystem: Host-associated > Arthropoda: Insects > Digestive system... | reverse complement strand
GTATGAGTCAATAATTGAAACGGCGTTATGCCGTTATATGGCGGGGTATTGAATTGCGGCAAAACTTCGGCGACAGGAATATCAAGGCGCATCAATCCGTCCTCGACAAGTTTCATAATGGCAACCGCGGTAAATGTCTTGGTAATCGAAGCGATGTATCGCACCGCATCCGGTTGAACAGGAGTGTTATCGTCTTTGCGGTAAGAATTTTTCCCTACTGCGCCGTGCGCGAAAACTTTACCCTTGCGCGAAAGGCAATATGTTGCGCATTGAATTTCACCGTCATCAATGAGGCGCTGCAAGTGGGTATTCAGCACATCAAGCCGCTTTTCATCGTAGCCTATTTCACTTGGCTTACAATCTGTTTTTCCTTCTGTGTAAAGCATATATTTCTCCTTAAAATATTTATAACATTTTATAAATTTTATAATGAACAAATTTGAACATATTTTAATAAATACCGAAATTGAGATTAAACAACTTTTTTCCGCGTTTTACTTGCTCCAATACCGCGTTGAAAGATATTGTTTTAAACTTTGATATTTATATCCAAGATTTCTTAACAGCATTTCCGGGGAGATAATTTTATATTTGCTTTGATCGGCAAGGCAGCTTCTCCATGTTGTTGGTAAATCATTTTTACTGCAGGGATATCTTCTTTCCAGCAAGTCGATATTTTCATACGGTATTACGTTTAAATGCAAAAAATTATCCGCGGAAATCGTTTCAGTATCATTATGATTTATCATTTGCTCCGCCCATATTGTCTGGCGCATTAACTGATAAAACGGCATATAATAATAGCAATACTTTCTGTCAGATAATTTGTCATAAACCAATTGCGATGATTTAAATATTAATTCATCGTACCTTTTGCGTCTTACCTCTCCTGTTGGTCCTGCGCTTTTATCGGTGTCATTATATGTTTCTGAATATTTCCATTCTATCGGAATAAGCCATTTTGAACCATTTCTATGTATGGCGTAAATAAACGCGTCAATGGATGTGCAAATTGTTCCTCTTGTCGGACTCCCTTCGCCTAATAAATCATTGTCGCTGACCTGTTCAAATGAAATATACGCAGGTTCAAATTTATCCGTAATTATTTGGACAACATCCACAAATTCATTTGAAAATGAAGATAGGATAGCTAATACAGCTTCCTTATCATTTCTTATGTGAAATAAATGATTTAAACACGCTGTTTGCGAGGACATTGTATGTCCGGTAGGTTCAAACCCCTTCCACCAATTGACGCTATTGTATTTAAAATAATCTTTTACGTCCCTTAGAATGGGCGGGAAAAAATTATTATCGCCGTTTTGCAGAACATATTTATGATTATGATCGACAAACAGCCCGTCTCCGGGGTCATTATTAAACCAGCCTTTTTCTATTAGTGATATAATTTTTCTTTTTTCATGATTCTTGTAATATTCCATTTTTCTCCCCTCAGCTTTTTATTATACACTATTTAATAAAAAAATCCCATACATATTATTAATAAAGCGACTATTTATGTATTAGTTATAAGTTATATAAAAATCTACAGCGCCGCCGTCAGTTTCGCTTCTTCCCCATCGGACATTTCGCCGGGAAGGATAAGAGGATACAGCGGCGACGGCGGCAGCAAAAAACCCGCTTCTAAAAATTTATTAAAAAGCGTTTCCCATCCCGCCATATCCGGGGTTTCCTTTAAAGTAAGGTAAATCCCATTACGCTGCCAGTTGCCAGTTTTCAATGCTTTGGCGATTCGAGAATACTGAATTTTTCCCCTCTGCGGCGCGGCAATTATGTCATGAATACCCCGCGCTGCCAATGAAAGCAGAACAGGCGAAAGCTTATCGCCCGGCGGCAGCTTGGAAACCGCCTCTTCATTTTGAGCCGCAACTGCGCACAACCCAAACGGCAGTCCGCCGCGCCACGTTTGAATACCGGGAATAACAGGAATTAAAACCTCATCTCCGCGCTCCTGTGAATCGGCATAAGGTCGCCACAATTTAACAGCGCCTAATTCCTTAGGCGGCGCGGCGTAGAGACGAAAAACACGTTCGGGTAAAAGTTTGGAAAGCGCTTTAATTAGGCGGTTTTCTGTGAAGTGAGGGTAAGGCGCATAAAGGCCTCTGCTCGCGGTATTTTTTAATTCGCGCAGTTGATTTGCCGGAGTGTGTCCCATAATTGCCGCGCCGCCATTGAGCCATAGATCCACTAAACGCTTGTTATCGGACAAATAAAGACGATAATCCCTTGCGCGAAGAACTTGCGGAACAGAACTTAATATATATAACTCGTCTTTAATTTCCATATTTATTATTTTATCACAGGTTGAAAAATACTTTAATTAGTTATCATCAACTTTTTCATAAGCTCTGCCCTGGTATTCGGGTAAAAAGCGTTTTTCCTCTCCGTTGTCGAAACAGACGCGAACTATCGGACCGTCCTCGCTGTCCTTCACTTCCATTACGGCGCCGTAACCGTGATCATCGTGGAACAGGCGCTGACCTCTGCGCCAGCCTGCGCGTTCTTCAACATCTGTAATGGCGGCAGTTTGCAGATTGAGCGGATTGAAACTTCGTTTCGCGGCAGGATGTCTGCCATAAGTGATGGAATTGTTTGGACGCGAAGTCATGTCGATAACCTGCAGGCAGCTTTTATCGATTTCGCGCAGAAACAGCGATGGCTGCATTGCCGATGTTTTTCCGTACATCCGCCTCTCAGCGCATGACGTAAAAAATAATTCATCCATTGCGCGCGTAGCGCCGACATAAAAAAGACGGCGTTCTTCTTCAAGCTCTTCATCTTTTTTATCTTCCCTCGGAAAAATACCGTGTTCGAGTCCTGTCATTATAACGCGTTTAAATTCCAGCCCTTTAGTGTTATGAAAAGTAATTAGAGTTACGAAATTTTGCGATATGCCCTGCTCATTTGAATTTTCCGCCATAGAACGATCAAGTTCTATGTCTTCGAGAAACTCCAGCAAACCTTCGCGGCTGTTTGGGTATTCGCTCGCGGCATTTAACAATTCCTGTAAATTGCCGAGTTTTGAATTACCCTGTATTTCATCCTGAGCTTCGTGGTAAGCCGCAATACCGGAATCGATAAGCAATTTTTCTATACAAATTGACAAGCCCTCACCGGATTTTAATCCTTCCTTTTTGTATTTCTGTTTTTTTGTTGATTTCTGCCCTTTCTCTGTAAAAACTTCTTCCTTCTCTCTCTGGGTTCTTTGCGCCGCGAACTGAAAGTCCGATGTGTCTCCGTGTGAGTTCTTTTCTTTATCAAGTAATACTCCGGCATCTTCTATTACTTTATAAAATTCATCCAGTCCTTTTTTTGCCTTTTTTGCGAGTTCTATTTTTCTTCCCGCTTCCATTAAATCGATGCCGTCATCTATCGCCGCATCTACAATTTTATCGACCGATGCCGCGCCTACGCCTCTTGCCGGCTTGTTCACAACACGGCGGAAGGCGACCTCATCACGGGGGTTAATAATAACCGCAAGCAGCGAAAGCGCGTCTTTAATCTCTTCGCGTTCATAAAATTTTAACGAGCCGACAACGCGGTAGGGGATTCCCTTTTTTAAAAACACTGTTTCAAATCCAAGCGACTGCGCGTTGGTTCTGTAAAGGATTGCCCAGTCCGACCATGTTGTCTCTTTCTTTTTTACGGATGCCTTTATTTTATCAGCGCAGAAGGACGCTTCTTCATTTTGATCGGGAAGGTTAACAAGCACTGGAATCGGACCTTCGCCTTTTTCTGCGCGAAGAGTTTTTCCCAGCCTGCCGCGGTTGTTATCCACAACCGAGGACGCCGCTTTTAAAATTGGCGAAGTGGAGCGGTAATTTTGCTCAAGGCGGATAATGTCCGCGCCGGAAAAACGGGTTGGAAACTCAAGAATGTTTTTTACTTCCGCGCCGCGAAAACGGTAAATAGACTGATCATCGTCGCCCACAACGCAAACATAAGTTTCCGCGCCGCAAAGTTCTTTAAGCAGACGAAACTGCGCCACATTCGCGTCCTGATATTCATCTACCATAATGACCGAAAACCTATCGCGGAAACGCTGAGCGACTTCGCTGTGATTTCGGAGAATCTCCACAGGTTTTTTTATCAGATCGCCGAAATCGACATTTCCAATCTGCGCCATGCGTTCTTCATAGCGTTTATAAATTTCCCGGAATTTTTTATGATGATCTATTACCGCAAGTTCAGGATCATCGGGAGCAAGAAAATAATCCTTTGCCCTTGAAATATTATGAGCGTAGTGTTTAATTTCGGTTCTCGGCGTATTTTCCGCAATCGAAGATAAAAGTGAAACAACGTCATCATCATCGTAAATAACAAAATTGGGATTTAATCCCGCCAGGCTGCCGTTGCGCCGTAAAAACCACGCGCCGAACGAATGAAAAGTGCGCAGCATCGCGTCTCCCGCCCGCCCGTCAATCTGCTTCGCGCGTTCCGCCATTTCCCTCGCCGCTTTATTGGTAAATGTAACCGCCAGAATCGATCGCGGATCCATTTCCTTTTCCCTGATAAGCCATGCAATCTTTGTGGTAATTACCCTTGTTTTCCCCGATCCCGCGCCGGCAAGAATGAGCAGAGGCTTTCCTGTGTGCAGAACCGCCCGCCGCTGTTCATGATTAAGGAGGGCAAGATAAGAGGGGTATTGTTCGGCGCACATTGGTTCATTGTAGCAAAAAACCTCGTCTGTCACCACCTGCGCACGGTTATAACGGTAAACTTATTGCATTTAAATATAGTTGGGTGTATTATTGGAAGTATATAAGGAGCATTTATGGATTTGGGAAAATTAAAAGAAAAGATGGATTCTGCTGATGTTGTAGAAGAATTGATTATTTTATCATCAAAGGTTTTCAGTAAAAGCAGCGATGACGTAAAAAAAGTTATCGAAACTTTTATAACAAAATCATATTTAATGGGAAAAAGAAATATGGTAAAAACATTTGATGAATAATTGAACCAACAGGATTATCAATGTTGCAGAATATGGAATTAGGCATTTGCTCATGGTTCGGATATAAATATCCGCACGAAGATCGGATAAAGATGATTAAGGACGCCGGTTTTCAATCCGTCATGACTTGGTGGGGTGAAGGCTCCAAAGAAGGAAATGAAGCGAGCGAAACAAAGCCGGATATTATCAGAAAATACGGTTTAAAAATTGAAAACGCCCATTTTTCTTTCGCGGGCATTAACTCTATATGGGAAGATACGCCTGACGGAGAAGATTTTTTAAAAAAATATTTTTTATATATTGACGATTGCAAAAAGTACGAAATCCCGGCAGCGGTAATGCACATAACAAGCGGTGAAGATACGCCTCCTCTCGGACAAACAGGTCTTGACAGATTCAAAGCGCTTGTTGAAAGAGCGGAAAAGAACGGCATTACGCTCGCATTGGAAAATGTAAGGAAGTTTAAATATCTTGATTATCTGTTTTCCAATATTCAATCCGACAGATTGAAATTTTGCTATGACTGCGGACACGAAAACTGTTTTACTCCGGGCGTTGATTATCTTTCAAAATACGGAAACAAACTTATCGCCCTGCATTTGCACGATAATGACGGAACAGGAGATCAGCATAAACTTCCTTTCAGCGGCACTGTAAACTGGGAAAAAATAATGAAGAAAATAAATGAGCTGAACTATAAAGGCGCCTTATCTTTAGAAGTAGACGCCCAATACAGCAAGGTAATAAATGATTATACAGCGGAGAATTTTCTGCTTGAAGCGAAAAACAGAGCGAATAAACTTATGAATTTATAAATGGAAAATATACCGTCTGAAAAAAGCGAATATTTAACGCAGCAGCTTATCACATATATAGGCAATAAACGCTCCTTGCTTGGATTTATAGATAACGGTATAAAAATAGCGCAGAAAAAACTGCAAAAAAATAAATTAAAAATGTTCGATGTATTCAGCGGTTCAGGCATTGCGGCGAGATATTTTAAGCAATTTTCCGATTTATTAATTGTAAATGACCTGGAAAAATATTCATATATCATAAATCAATGCTATTTATCCAACGAAAGCGAAATTAACGTTTCTTTGTTACGTGAATATTACAATGATATAACCGCTGAAGCGAATAAAAAATTAACAAGAGGAATTATTTCAGAATTATACGCTCCGAAAGATAACGAAAATATAAAACCCGAAGAACGGGTTTTTTACACAAGCAGAAACGCGATGTACATTGATACAGTCAGGCAATTAATAAGCGGATTGCCTGAGAATGAGCGGAAATATTTTTTAGCGCCGCTGCTGTCGGAAGCGTCCATTCACGCAAATACATCGGGAGTATTTAAAGGGTTCTATAAAAACAGGGAAACCGGCATCGGAAAATTCGGCGGAAAAAATCAGGATGCACTATTTCGGATTACCGGCGATATTACGCTCCCGTTTCCGATATTCAGCAATTTTAACTGCGAGACCATTTTTTGCAATGACGATTCTAATAAAATAATAAAAACGCTGCCGGAAACAGATATTGCGTATTTAGACCCTCCGTATAATCAGCATCCTTACGGCTCAAATTATTTTATGTTAAATTTAATTCTTGATTATAAATACCCGGAAAAAACGAGCAGAATATCCGGCATACCGCAAGACTGGAACCGCTCGCTGTACAATAAAAGAAACCACGCGTTACATGCATTTACATATCTTGTCGAAAATATTAACGCGAAATTCGCGTTAATTTCATTTAATTCGGAAGGTTTCATAACCGAAGAACAAATGAAGAAAACACTGAAAAAAATCGGGAAATTAGAAATATTGGAAACAAAATATAACACATTCAGAGGCAGCAGAAACTTAAATAACCGCGAAATCCATGTAAAAGAATATTTATATTTACTTGAAAAATGAATTGTTAAAAACCAATATTAAGTGTATTATTGATACGGAGGATAAATTAACATGATTGAACGCAAATATTCAATGAAAAAAATTATCAGCCATGATTATGCTTCTTTGCTGTCGTTTATATGTTTTATTATAATGGCTGTGTTTGCGGCGGAAATTTATTTTGTCGGCTATTTTATTTCTGGAAAGAGCTTTGATTTGGTCTACATCCCCGCAGATGAAAGATTTATACATTATTGCATTTTCGGCGGTCTTGCTCTAATCGGTCTTTTGGTTTTTATTTGCAGAACAAGCGTTATTAAAAGTTATTTTACTAATGGAATCGAAGTTAAAGGCGTAATCACAGATTTGATGTATTGGCGCGACAGGGGCAGGATAATGTTTAGCTATGCTATTGAAGGGCAGGAACGTCAGGGAAAATTGGCTATACACATAACAAAAGCAACAGCAAATCTGGGAAAAGGCAACGAAATTAAAGTTTTGGTAAAACCTGAAAATCATTCAAAAGCCATTGTTATGGATATATTTGAAGAAAACCGTTTATGAAAATAAAAAATAAAATCGACCCGGATTATGAATATTATAAATTAGGCGTAAAATATTACAGGAATATTCATCCAAATCAATTTTATAAAAGAAATACGGATACAACATTTCAAACAAAAACATACGAAGAATTAGCCGCTGCGCTAAATAAGATTAATTTATCGTTTAATTTATCTATGCATTATTTTAAAATAATTATTAACAATTATTCAGATTCTCCGTATTTTGAAGATTCAAAGAAAAAAATAAAATTACTAAGCAAATTATACAAGAGTTATAAAAACATAATGATAGAAGAGAATAAAATAATAAACAATGACAAATTTATAACTGATATGGGATTAAAAATATTATAATGAAAATAAATCAACAGGACGATCAAAATAATAAAAAAACTTTTATCGCCTCTAACATAATTTTATTGGGACTTGTAAGTTTTTTTACAGACATCAGCGCAGAAATGGTGTATCCTATTCTTCCTTTATATTTATCCGCAATAATGGGAGCTACGCCGACAATAATCGGAATAATCGAAGGCATTGCCGAAAGTCTTGCAAGCGTTATCAAATTATTTTCAGGGATAGTCGCGGATAAATACGGAAATAAAAAACGCATCGCATTTTTCGGTTATTCCGCTTCAGTATTAAATAAAATTATAATTTTGTTATCTGCTACATGGGCGGGCGTTTTATTGGCAAGAATTGTTGATCGTTTTGGCAAAGGCATAAGAACAGCGCCCAGAGACGCCTTAATCGCGGAATCATCCGATAAATCACAGTTAGGCAAAGCATACGGTCTCCACAAAGGATTGGATTTATTGGGAACAGCCGTTGGAATATTGCTGGCTTATCTTATTTTACGGCAGAATGACAGCGATTTTAAAAGAATATTTTTGTATTCCTTAATTCCTGCGATAATCGGAATTATATGTATTTTATTTGTTAAAGATAAAAAAGCAGAAATAGCAAAAAAAGCGATTTCTTTTAAATGGAAAACCTTGGATAAGCGTTTAAAGCTGTTTCTTGTCTTTATTTTTATTTTTACTCTCGGCAATTCATCAAACGCTTTTATCTTATTAAGAACTTACAATGCCGGATTTACGGCACAAAACGCGATTTTATTGTATTTTTTATATAACATTGTAGCGTCAATATTATCATATCCGTTTGGAAATTTGTCGGATAAAATCGGACGAAAAAATATTTTATGCTTGGGATATTTTTTATACGGAATAGTTTATTTGGGAATAGGTTTATTTTCGGATAAAACTTTATTCATTGTTTTATTTATTATTTACGGCTTCTACACGGCGCTTACAACAGGCGTTGAAAGAGCGCTTATTGTGGACATTGTACCGGAAACGCAGAAGGCAAGCGCATTGGGATTGCACGCCGCCATCGTTGGAATCGGATTATTACCGGCTTCTATAATCGCAGGCATATTATGGGATACTGTAAATCAATCAATGCCGTTTCTTTTCGGCGGAGTACTGGCATTTATTACAAGCATAGGCGTATTCATCATTTTTTCGGCGAAAAAGAATGATAAAACTGTTTTATCAGATTAAAATAATCAAACTAAAACTTCCAAATCAAAACCGCGCCGCGCTGTAACCTTACACGGAACTAATGTTCCCAGTTGAAGGTTGTTTTCATCCTTACCGCTGATAATTACCGCCGCGCCGTCAATTTCAGGAGCCTGACAATAAAGTCTGCCCAGCCATAAATTTTCTTCGTTTTTTTCAGATTCGGAAATAAATTGCTCTTCGATCAATACATGCAGATTTTGCCCGGTAAACCGATCCATATTTTTTTCTGTAATCAGCATTTGACAATCTTCAATTTTCTGCTTGCGCTCCTGCGCGATTTTTGCCGGCACCCGCTCTTTCATCTTAAATGCGGCGGTTCCTTCCTCGCGCGAATAGGTAAAACAGCCAAGCCAGTCCAAACTTGCTTTTTTCTGAAAATCAAGTAACGCCGTAAAATCTTCTTCCGTTTCCCCGGGAAAACCAAGCAAAAACGTAGAGCGAATAACCGCATTTGGCAATTTTATGCGGATTGTACTGATTAATGAAAGATATTTTTCTGCTGTTCCGCAGCGGTTCATCGCCGCAAGTATTTTCGCCGAAGCATGCTGAAACGGAATATCAAAATAAGGAAGGACACGCGAATCTCTTTCGATAATATCAAGTATCTGCAAAGGAAAATGATCGGGATGAATATATAACAGCCGCACCCAAAAGCGCCCATCCAGCTTTAATATTGCGTTTAACAATTTCGGTAACGTTGCCGCTTCTTTTTCACTATCCATTCCAAAAGCCCCGATGTCCTGTCCGATAATACACAGCTCTTTTATCCCTCGCGCCAGCAGCACGCGGCATTCATCAACAATATCGCTGATAGAACGGCTGACAAGTCCGCCACGAATTAACGGAATGGCGCAATACGAACAGTTATTATCACACCCCTCGCTGATTTTAACATAAGCCGACCCCGGCAGAGACAGCAAAGGTCTCTCTCCGATGCATAATCTTTCCGCTCTCTCCGCGTCATTCGTGTTCCCTTGCGCAGAATTATCTCCCGATTCCTTTTTAAAAATCTCTCTTGTTTTTTCCGCAATTTTTGCTGAATCGTCCACACCCATAAACCCGTCAGCTTCTTTTAATTCTTCGGAAAGTTCTTTCGCGTAACGCTGCGCAAGACAGCCGGCGAGAAGTATTTTTTTCTTTGGATAACGCTTTCGCCATTCAAGAACGGCATTGATCGATTCCTGTTTCGCGCTTTCGATAAAACCGCAGGAGTTTACAATTATTAAATCCGCCGAATCCGCGTCTGCGGTATTCTCCCATCCCGCGTTATTCAGATAAGCCATTATATTTTCTGCGTCAACTTGATTTTTTACGCATCCGAATGGATCGATAAAGTAACGCAATGTATTATTAACTGCCGGTTTCCAGCCGAATCAATATAAGACGGTAACGATTTTCTTCGTCCCGAACCCAGCGTATATCGGCTACGACTACTTCGCCTGCCGAGCCAATGTCTACGGGAATTGTCCGCCCTCCGCCGATAACCTGTATCCTCGCAGTCTGCGCGTTAGACGCCCAAATTCGGATGCCGTTCTGAGCCTGTATATCTAAAACTTCCGAACGCTGGAAATATCTTTGGTTTCTGTCTCTGCGATCGCGCTCGTTAAGAATCTCCCAGCGGAACATGCAGTAACCTTGAAAGTTAATCTGCATTGTAAAAGGATACGCACTTATAGAAGCCGGAATAATCGTGGTACTGGCGGCGCTTACAGTATTTGATGAATAAGAAATGGGCGGCTGTTCAGTTTCAACGGCGCCGCCCGCGAATGTTGACGGCTCCGCGAGATAGAAATGAAGAAGAGCGCCCATTTCAACTTTATTTTTCGCAAAATCCGCGACTGTTATGCGCAATTCAGGAATGCCGTCGCTGTTAAGATCGATATTGACTTCCTGACTTAAATCCAGCACTTCAGAGCCGCCCGGCGTACGGATGGTCACTGCTTCGCCAAGATTGTATAGTTCAAGTTTATATGTTTCATTGCCTATCGGAATTAAAACAGAATCATTTTTATACATACGCTTTTCCATGTTAGTGCCTTCCATCATATATTCGGCGGAAGCGCGGACTACAGGCGCGGATGCGACAGGATTGCTTTGACGGTTTTTTATCAGCGACATAATCCCCCATCCGCCGAGACCTAAAGCAATCAGAATAATAACTAAGGGAATTATAAAGCCCGGAATTCTTGGAGGACTTTTAAGAAGCTGTTCTACAGGAACAGGCTGTTCCTGAATTCGCAGCGCCCTGTAAAGAGAAATTACTTTTTGAACATCAAGATCAAGATACGCGCCGTAATTTTTTAAAAAACCAATTATATACGGCTCGCCGGGAAAAATCGCAAAATTTTCCGACTCCAGCGCTTCAAGATACCGGATGGAGATATTTGTTTCTCTGCTTATTTGATCAAAACTTAAACCCTTTTCGCTGCGGGCGTTTTTTAATTTCTCTCCCAGAGATTCCATCAGACATCCTCCGCCTTAATCAGCGTCTCTGAAAAGAAAATTGTTATACATATTTGCCGATGCCGGAGTATCATACGCAAAACGCGCTTCGGGAATACCAACATTTGTTTTTATATTTGTAAAATCAAAACGAAGCTCGCCTTCAGCAATTGTCCGCCCTTCAATACGGCGGATAAATTTCGTATCAGGATTTATGCTTAGTATTAACTCTCTGAAACCTTCCGAAACGGTTCGTCTTGTAAGGCGCAATTTCATAACTCTCTCGCCGGAAGTGCCGTCAAGCGGTTCCGGGTTTGGACCTGTTAAAAAAGACGAAACATAGTTGCGGCTCAAAAGCGAAAGCCCATGAGCACTCGCTATTCCCACTCCCGATCTTTTGTTGACAGCCTGATTTAAAACCGCTCTGTATTCGGGCAGGTATACAATCAGCGCTTCACCGTTAAAAACAATAACCTGATCCGCAGGACGCGTAAAATCGATCCGCATAAAATTGGGAGTTAAGTAACTTGCGTTTCCGATCATTTCACTGTTACCGGAACGGATAGTTATGGTTGCCTCATAATCCCTGATTGACGCATAGTTTTCTGACACCATTTTAAGATAATTTTCCGCTGTTATAATATCCTGTCCAAAAAGAAAAGTGATACTAAATATAAACAAAAAAAACAGGGAAACCCCTCGTTTTGTCACAATAAAACCCCTACTTATAGAATACTCTTTAGATATTAAATTATTAGCAAGGCTTCGTCAAGTTGACATTACAACCTGCGGGTGATAATCTAAGCGGAAAGGTCCAGTAGCTCAGGGGATAGAGCAGCCGCCTCCTAAGCGGCAGGTCGGCTGTTCGAGTCAGCCCTGGATCAAGAGGGGTATCTTCACCCGTCTGCGGCCGTCGTATAACGGCATTACCCTAGCTTCCCAAGCTCGTGACGCGGGTTCGACTCCCGTCGGCCGCTGAAATGAACATTACCAGCAGTTGAAGACCAAAGGCGGCTCCCATCGGTCTCCGAATTGACCAATACTAACAGTTATAATAACGTCCGCATTTGACATTGCAGAGAAAAACAGGCGAAATATCCGCAAAAAGGAGCCTATCCTGAAAAGTGTGTAAATGGAAAACGTCTCATTTTTGCAAACTCTTAATTACACAGAATTTACAGTATGCCCACCTAAAATACAGCCTGAAATTTGAATTTTTAAGAGGGAATGAAAAATGGAATTTCTATTTACACAAAAAACCAGATACCCTCCAAAAATTAATAATGGCAAAATATATAGGCAATATGTCTTTGGGCAAAGAAGCGAAAATATTTAAAGTATCGCAAGATACCGCCTCCCGCCATTTAAAAGAGCTGTGCGATAAAGGTTTTCTTGAAGTCAAAGGAAGCGGACGAAGCACGCATTATGTGTTGAAAACAAACTAGCTCGCCTTTGCTCTTCTCAGTCTTACGTTTTCAATGTCGAAACTAAAAAGCTCGCGAAGGTCGTTCAAGCCAAGAGCCATTAATGCCATGCGGTCGATGCCGATGCCCCATGCGGCGACTGGTACGTCTACGCCGAGGCTTGCGGTTACTTCGGGGCGGAAAATGCCGGAGCCGCCGAGTTCAAACCAGCCGAGAACGGGGTGTTTAATGTGCACTTCTACCGAAGGCTCTGTGAAAGGGAAATAGCCGGGGACATATTTTACATCTTTCGCGCCCGCAACTTCAACGGCAAACATTTCAAGCATTCCCAAAAGCGTGCGAAGATTTACATTTTCACCTAACACGATTCCTTCGGTTTGGTAAAAATCGGGAAGATGGGTCGCGTCCACGCGGTCGTAGCGGAAACAGCGGGCGATGCCAAAGTATTTGCCGGGGATTTTCGCTTTCGGTAATTGTTTCGCGGAAAGCACTGTTCCCTGCGAGCGGAGAATTAATCGTTTTGTAAAATCGCGGTCGAAACCATAATTCCAGCCGCGGCTGCCTGTCTTGCCGCCGTTTTCATGGGCGGACGCGACATTGGAAAGCCACGGCTCATCTATCGCCTTTGCTCTGGCAACTCCGTCTTTGGTCGAGCCGGCAGGATCCGCAATGCTGTACGCGTCGTGAATGTCGCGCGCGGAGTGAAACTGCGGCATAAAGAGAGCGTCTGAATTCCAGAACTCAGTTTCGACTAACGGACCGTCGAATTCTTCAAAGCCGAGGGAAGCCAGTTTATCTTTTACGTTTTCAAGGAATTTCGCGTAGGGGTTGGTGCGTCCCGGAGTAAGGCGCACAGGCGGCGTTTTTACATTGTATGAACGGAAAGTTTTTCCTTTCCAGCTGCCGTCTTCCAGCATGGACTGGGTAAGAGAGCCGATTTCATCGCCGGTAATTCCTGCGGCTTTAAGAGCTTTTGCAGCTTCTTCGGCGGGAACTGAACCGTCTGCGGCGGCGGTAAAACCAAAAAAAACTGTTTCTCTGTCTATCTGGCGGAAAGGCGCATCTGCCGCGCCGCGTTTTTTGGCAATGCTTGACATAAGAAATTTTTCCGCTTCATTCAGCGCTGCTTCGGAAACGGCGCCGGAAATACCTTTTTCCAATAAACTGCGAAGAACCGCAAAATGCTCTGCAGGCGGCTCTTTCGAAACTATTACATTTTTATCGCCGTCCATTGACAGAATACCCGCTTTTGAAAGGCTTCCGAACGCGCTGCCGATATCTTTGTTTTCCAGTTTAAGGTTCTGAGCAATATCCGGCAATTTGAGAGCGCCGGGCTTTGACTTGACCAAGCCGATAATTCTTTCTTCGGGACTGCCTTTTTCTTTCCATTCGCGGCCGAGATCAGTCAGTTCGTAAAAAATGGCTGTTTCTCTGCGGATTTCGCTTACAAGTTCCTTGCCTGTGAGCCATGAAAGAGCCTGATTTCCGTTGCCCGGTTTAAAGCCGAGATCACTTTCAACCTTTTCTATCGTAAGTTCATCGCCCCTTTTATAAGAAAGGAGAATCCGCACTTCCAGGGGATGAAGATTTTTAACAATATTTTTTATATCTATCGGCATGACAAACCTCTTGAATATGTTTAAACTAGCAGATAAAAAGGGAGCGGTCAATATAGAAGATGTTAAATGTTTTGTTATTGCTTTCTCTTACAGTTTATAATAAAATACTAAGATATTCCAAATTGGGGGCATAGATTGGAAGGCGCGAAAAAAGTACTCATAGTAGACGATGAAAAAATGAATATATTGGCTTTGGCTCATTTTCTCAAGCCTCAATATGAAATTATAATTGCTTCAGACGGAACATCAGCGCTTGAAGAAGCGGAAAAAAATATGCCGGATATTATCCTCTTGGATATAATAATGCCGGATATGAGCGGGTTTGACGTTCTGGTAAAATTAAAAGATTCAGCCAGAACCATGAATATTCCGGTAATATTCCTGACAGGGCTGGACAGCGCGGAAGATGAAGAAAAAGGGCTTTTACTTGGAGCAGTTGATTACATCACAAAACCGTTTAATAAATCAATCGTAAAAGCAAGAATCAACACACAGTTAAAAATGTCAAACTACATCCACACCATCGAAAAACTGTGCATGCTTGACGCTCTGACGGAGTTGTCAAACAGAAGAGGTTTTGACATGCGCTTTGAAGCGGAATGGGGTCGGGCTTTTAGAGAAAAAAAACCGCTTGGCATAATAATGCTTGATATCGATGACTTCAAGAAATACAATGACACATTCGGACATCCTCAGGGAGATGTTTTAATTCAGTCAATTTCAGATGTTCTGAAAGGAACTGTAAACAGATCGTCTGATTTTGCTGCCAGATGGGGAGGGGAAGAATTCCTCGCTCTTCTGCCGGATACGGATATAAGCGGAACCATAAAAAAAGCCGAACAATTAAGGAAAAAAACCACGGAAATTAAACTGCAGAACGGCGGCTTAAAATTAACCGAGGGCGACGAAAATGCCGGTACCCAGAACTGGAATAAACCCTTCGTGACAATCAGTTTGGGCGCATGTTCGAAAATTCCCGTAGAAGGCGATAATCCAGCCGATTTTCTGAATGAAGTCGATAAATTACTTTATACAGCCAAAAAAAACGGTAAAAATCAGGTTTGCAGCGCCTAAATCAAGGCGAATTTCCTTGACCCAAATGTAAAATTTTAGTATTTTTATAACTAGGTGGGTTTTTTTCCCGGAAATATAAGAAAATGGATAGTGGAAAACTGTAATGTCAAAACAAGAGACACAAGTAGAAGAAAATTCGACAGAAACTCTTCAGGAAAACCAAACTGAAGGGGAGATTGCATCCAATGAAACAGGGCAGGGCGCGGAATCAACGGAAAAACAAGTTGAGGAAACTGCCGCGCCGCAGACTCCTGAAGCTCGAATTGCGGAATTAGAAACCGCTCTTGCAGAAACCCGCGATCAACTGCTTCGCAAAGCCGCTGATTTTGAAAACTTCCGCAAGCGTATGAATCAGGAAAAGCAAAGCACGATTGATTTTGCCAACCAGAGCCTGCTTCTTGATATTATCCCGGTAATTGACGACATAGAACGCGCGATTCAGGCGGGAGAAAACGGCTCAGACTTGGACGGTTTTCTGGAAGGTATAAAGATGATCGAAAAACGTTTAGCGAGCCAGCTTGAATCAAAGTGGGGTTTAAAACGATTTAGTTCTGCGGGACAGGCTTTCGATCCTAATCTGCATGAAGCTTTGATGATGGAAAAATCGCACGCTGTAACCGAAGCGACTGTGCAGGAAGATTTGGTTAAGGGATACATGCTGAAAGACAGGGTTATCAGAGCGGCGAAAGTGAAAGTTATTATGCCGGAGGCATAAAAAATAGAAATTTTTTTATTTACATAAAGAGGAGAGATTTAATATGGGAAAAATTATTGGTATCGATTTAGGAACAACAAACTCATGCGTATCCGTTCTTGAAGGCGGAGAGCCCATCGTTATTCAAAGTTCCGAAGGCGGACGCACAACGCCGTCCATCGTTGGTTTTACAAGCAAAGGCGAGCGGATTGTCGGCACACCGGCAAAGAATCAGATGATTACCAATCCGGAAAACACGATTTACTCCATCAAGCGATTTATGGGAAGACGTTATTCGGAAGTTACCAACGAAATGAAAATGGTTCCGTATCACGTAACGGAACAGGGAAACGACGTGCGCGTGGAAATTGACGGAAAGAAATATTCACCGCAGGAAATTTCCGCCTTCGTTCTTCAAAAAATGAAAAAAACCGCCGAAGAATACCTCGGCGAAACTGTTACGGAAGCTGTAATCACTGTTCCGGCTTATTTTAACGACGCGCAAAGACAGGCGACAAAAGACGCCGGAAAAATCGCCGGTCTCGATGTAAAAAGAATTATCAACGAACCTACCGCCGCCTCGCTGGCGTTCGGTTTTAACAAAGATTCCAAAAAAGATAAAATCATCGCCGTTTACGATCTGGGCGGCGGCACTTTTGACGTTTCCATTCTGGAACTCGGCGACGGCGTTTTTGAAGTAAAATCTACAAACGGCGACACCCATCTTGGCGGCGACGATTTTGATCACCGCATTATGGAATGGATCATCGCGGAGTTTAAAAAAGACACAGGCATCGATCTTGGACAGGATCGTATGGCTCTTCAGCGTCTGCGCGAAGCTGCGGAAAACGCGAAAATCCAGTTATCGTCAATGCAAACAACGGATATCAACCTGTCATTCATTACAGCGGATCAAAACGGACCTAAGCATTTGCAAAAAAATTTAACACGCGCAAAGTTTGAGCAGCTTGTGGAAGACCTTCTTGAAAGATCAAAAGCGCCGTGCCAAAAAGCGCTTTCAGACGCCGGTTACACACCGGAACAAATTGACGAAGTCATCCTTGTCGGCGGATCAACGCGTATTCCTGCGGTTCAGCAGATTGTAAAAGATCTTTTCAAAAAAGAGCCGAACAAGGGCGTAAACCCCGACGAAGCAGTCGCGGTAGGCGCCGCGATTCAGGGCGGTATCCTCGGCGGAGACGTAAAAGACGTATTGTTACTCGACGTTACTCCCCTTTCACTTGGCATTGAAACTTTGGGCGGAGTGATGACAAAACTTATTACGCGCAACACAACAATCCCGACGCGCAAAAGCCAAATCTTTTCAACGGCGGCAGACAGCCAGACTGCCGTTTCAATTCAGGTTCTGCAGGGCGAACGCGAAATGGCGAGCCAGAACCGCATCCTAGGCAGATTTGATCTTGTCGGCATACCTCCCGCTCCGCGCGGTGTTCCGCAGATTGAAGTTACTTTCGACATTGACGCGAACGGCATTGTGCATGTAAGCGCGAAAGATCTCGGCACCGGCAAGGAACAGAAAATCCGCATTGAAAGTTCAAGCGGTCTTAACGACTCGGATATCGACCGCATGGTTAAAGAAGCGGAATTGCACGCGGAGGAAGACAAAAAAGAGCGCGAAAGAGCGGAAGTGCGCAACGAAGCGGATTCGATGATTTACAGCACGGAAAAAAATATTAAAGACCTCGGCGACAAAGTAAGCGCGGAAGATAAATCCAAATGCGAAGAGGCGATCGCGGAGTTACGCAAAGCTCTCGAAAGCGGCGATGTTCAATTAATAAAAGATAAAACGGAAGCGCTTAAACAGGTGTCATATAAAATCGCCGAAGAAATCTACAAGCAGCAGGGAGCAGGCGGCGCGCAGGGACAGCCCGGCGCAGGTCCTGACATGGGCGGCTTCGGAGGATTCGACGCAAACGGCAACCCAATGGGCTCGGGCGCAGGCAGCGCGGGCGGCACAGGAAGCGATAACACAAAAGGTGCGGAAGACGCCGATTACGAAGTAGTGGACGACGACAAGAAGTAAGCAATGGCGAAACGGGATTATTACGAAGTTCTTGGTGTTCAAAAAAACGCTTCCAAAGATGAAATAAAAAAAGCGTACCGCAAGCTCGCTCTTCAGTACCACCCGGATAAAAATCCCGGCAACAAAGAAGCCGAGGAAAAATTTAAAGAAGCGACCGAAGCTTATGATGTTCTCGCCGACGACCAGAAAAAATCCGCCTACGATCAATTCGGGTTCGCCGGAGTTGAGGGCATGGGCGGAGGAGGACAGGACTGGAGTAACTTCCGGGGCTTTGAGGATATCTTCGGCGAAGGCGGATTCAGCAGCATATTTGAAAATATTTTCGGCGGCGGTTTTGGAAGATCAAGAGGCGGCAGCGGAGTCAGGCAGGGAGCTAATCTTCGCTACGATATTGAAATACCTTTTAAAGACGCGGTCTTCGGCACAAAAGTTGAAATTCAATATTCACATAACGAATCATGCAAGACTTGTAACGGAGCAGGCACAGCGGACGGTTCAAGCAAAAAAACATGTCCTCTCTGCCGCGGCTCAGGACAGGTAAGGCACAGCCAGGGATTTTTCTCGGTCGCCACAACCTGCCATCAATGCCACGGCGAAGGCTCAATCATAGAAAAACCGTGCAGCGACTGCGGCGGATCGGGAACGCAGAAAAAGCGGCAGAAAATCATGGTGACAATTCCGGCGGGCGTAGAGAACGGAAAGCGCGTGGTCATTCCAAAACAGGGCGACGCGGGTCCCAACGGCGGACCGCCGGGCGATTTATATGTCTTTATCAGGGTAAAACCGCACGAGTATTATGAAAGGCAAAGCTACGATCTTTACTGCGCTGTTCCCATTTCTGTAAGTCAGGCGGCTTTAGGAGCTGATATTCAGGTAACGACTCTGGAAAATAAGACAATAAAGGTGAAAGTACCTGCCGGAATTCAGAATGGAAAGATGCTTCGCATCCGCGAGGAGGGAGTTCCGACCGGAAATCAAAGGGGTAACCTGTATATCAAGCTGATTGTCCGAATTCCAGAGAAATTATCCCGCCGCGGAAAGGAATTACTCGAGGAATTTGCCAAAGTTGAAGGTCAAAACGACAGTCCAAAGCCAATTCCGCTCTCTCAGCTGGCGGATGTGTAGGGCTCCAATGCTTGACAAAACCGCTATTTGCTAACTAATATGGTATATGGCACATAATATTCATTCCAAGTAATATAACTAAGGAGAAAATGATGAAAAAACTTTTCATTTTGTTTGCAGTTTTTATTCTGGCAGCCGGTTTTGTATTCGCTCAGGAGTTTGACGGAGATGACGAGGAATCAGAAGCGCGCGAGATTGAATTAATAAACATAGAACTCAGTCTGGGATTCCCTGTTCATTGGACGAACGGGGTTCATGACGACTCCTTTTATCAAATTATTAACGAAGCGACCGGTGCTAACATGATGGAAGACAAATCGGTTACTGCCAACACCGCTTTTGGCATTGGGCTTAACTTGAATTTGACCAAAACCCTCGGCGTTACGCTTGAAATGGATATTTTCTACGGCGCCAAGCTTGCGGGTTTTGCCAGCCCCACATCGGATTATAATTCACTTTTCGGACTCAACCTCTTCTTAGGTCCTGTCTTCTATCTTTTTAATAACAATGTGCTCAGAGTGCCTCTTGCAGTCGGTGCGCATATGTATTTCTTCAGCGATGACCTTTGGGTTCCTGAAATCAGCACGACAAGCGCATGGATGAACCGTAAGGATTTACAGATTGGTCCCGCGCTTCATCTTGGCGTTCAGTTCCACTTTGACAACGGCATCTACCTTTTCTGCCGCACGCAGGTTTCAATCGACATGGTTCGCATACACAAAATTGACTGGCTTAACGTTACAACTGATGAATACGAAAGCAACAGCTGCACGGATATAATGGACATTAACTGGGCTGTAAAACCTGTATTTGGTCTTGGCATTAAATACTAATAATTACAGACAAACAAAAAAGCCGCTCAAATCGGGCGGCTTTTTTTTATTCCATTAAAACTTATTTCTTCTTTCCTGTTTTTTTAGGCGCTGCCTTTTTTGCAGTTTTCTTTGCGTCGGTCTTCTTTGTTTCAGTTTTTTTTGAAGCCGTCTCCGCTTTTTTAGGTTCTGTTTTTACAGCGGGTTTTGCGTCAGGTTTACTTTTCGGCGCCGGCGTATTTGGTTTTTTTACAGCCGTTTTAACAGGCTCCGCTTTCGCATCAGTTTTTTTCGCGTTTTCTTTCGGTTTTGTCTTCGTATCTCCGCTTCCTGTTAAAATATTAAGCAGAATGTCAAAGCGGTACTCAGATTTTGCCTCGGCTTTTAACAGCACGTCATAAATGCCCGCGATGTGTTCGATACGTTCTTCTATCGGCATAAGCACAGTGGTTTCCATCATGAAAAACAGCGACGAATAGAACAGCGCGTCTTCAAAACCTTCTTTGTTGAACCACGCGACATCGTTAAAGAAGTTGATTCCCAAAATGCGCCTGAAGTCATCGGCGTAATAATTTTCTTCGATAACGAAAGCGGCAAACTCCGCCGCCGAGAATCCGGGACCGTTTTTCTTGGACTTATTCCAATTATACGCCTCTAACGCGCCGGGCTCAATGTTTGTACGCCTTAACGCCGCTTTCATAAGGTCTGTTATGCGCCATGCTTCCGCTTCCGTCGCCCCGAAATATTTATAAGCCGCCCTGATTTTGCGTCCAAGATCCCAGTGATCAAAAGCAAGGTTCTCGGCGAAAGCGCCCGGCGCTCCGCGCTTGCTGCCGGACAGCCTGCCGATTATCGAGCGCAAAAGGGAAATCACGCCGTAGCTTAACGTAACGGAATGGATAAGCTGTCTTTCTGCCATACATTTTGTAATGCGATCAAGCAAGGGCGATTTGGATTTCTTTAACGTTTCAAGAATTGTTCTTAGACTGTTTATAAACGCTTCAAATTCTTTCCAGATATCTTCGTTATCAATTTCCGTAAACTTAATTTCGCCTTTAGCATTATCTTTAACAGGAGCAGTCCATGTATCCCATGCACCGTCCGCGCCTGCGATGTAATGCTTTGCTGTTTTAATAAAAGCCATAACAGGTTCATAGATAGAATCCACGAAGGATTTTTCATATATGGACACGTTAAGACCGTTTACAATTTCCGGTTTTAAAATTTCGTTAAAGCGGTAATAAAGCTCGCCCAGGAAAATATCTTTGATTGACGCATGAGGATCGGGAACGCCGCTGCCGTTAAGATCATTGTTTAACCGCGCCCATCTGCCTCTTGCGTCATCTTCAACTTCATAAATATCAAGGAAGACCTGAGTTTCATATCCTTTAAGCGCGACAAAAAATCCATTTTCGCAAAGCGCTTTGGAAGAACGTATAAACCACAAATTCGATTTTTGTTCGCGTAACAAGGAAAAATAATTGCTCCCGTAATGGATACCAAGAGCTTCATCCAAATTATCCCTTTTTGTTCCGCCTTCGCATGGAACCGGAGGATCGCTTGCTTTTATCCAGCCCGCGGTTTCATAGTAGGAATTGTTATAAAAAATCAAAGCTCTTTCATCACAGCCGTTAATCCACGCGCGGTTACAGTACGCAAAAACATTTTCGTTAACATAACCGCCCGAACAGTAAAGATCAAAAATTCTGAATTGTGCGCTGCCGGAAAATAGGGCGCGTCTTTTCATCAAAGGAAAAATTTCATGTTCATGCCGATCCACAAGATAGCCGTCGGGCTGCTCGTCGCGGTACGCGCGGCGGTATTCCATGCCGTACTTTTCTTCAAAGCCTTCGATTTGTCCGTGGCCGAACATTGGAAGCCCCGGCATTGTTACAAGCAATGTGCAGATGCCGAAATATTTATCGCCTTTGCCGAACTGCGCGACTGCGGTTTCTTCGTCGGGGTTATTCATAAAATTTACAAAGCGTTTTAAAATTTCAGGATCAAATTCCATTGTGTTTTTAATTGTCGCGCGGTATTTGTCGTTTTCCTCGTTTTTAAGCATGTTCATAAAAGCCGAATTGTAAACGCGGTGCATTCCCAGAGTGCGGACAAAATAACCTTCCATCATCCAGAAAGCTTCGGCAAGCAGCAGGGTGTTAGGCGCTTCTGACGCGCAGCGGTCGACAACTTCGCGCCAGAACTCGTTAGGGATACAGCGGTTAAACTCTTCCGTGGTAATTGAATGTTCCGCGCGGCTTGCGATTGCTCCGCCCGAACCGGGCGCAGGAAACCAAAGCCGCTGAATGTGACGCTTTGCAAGCGTCATTGCCGCGTCGAAGCGCACAATCGAAAACTGTTGGCACACTCCGATAATTGTGCGGATAACAGCTTCACGCGCTTCGGGGTTTAAAAAATCAATCTGCGCCGTATCATTCCACGGCATTGAAGTGCCGTCGTTGCCGTGGTAGATATAGCGCGTTTCGCCTGTGCGGTTATCGATTCGTTTAAAAACGACAGCCGCGTCGCTTCGAGAGAAATAATGCTCTTCGATTTGGACAGTAATATCGTCTCTGCCCGAGAGATTGCCGCAGTTGTATTTGTAGGTGGGGAAGGGCGGATACGGAAGCTGTAAAAATCTGTCGGGATGTTCGACAATCCACTTGCTGTCGATACCGGTATGATTCGGAACCATATCAGAACCAAGACGTATTCCCCTCTGCATACATCGCTCGCGCAAACTGCAAAGCGCTCCCCAGCCGCCAAGTTCACCCGCTATGTCATAATCATTCAAACTGTAAGCGGAAGCCGCCGCTTCGGGGTTGCCTGTCCATTGCTTAATAATCTTGCTTGCCTGACTTCTCTCCCAAACGCCGATAAGCCACAATCCCGTAAAACCCCGGCGGGCAAGCTCGTCCAGCTCTTCATCGGGAATTAAATCAAGGCGGTTAATTTCTTTGCCGTATTTTTGAGACATTTGAAAAAGCCAAACAAGAGTGCTTTTCGCGATTAAAACAGTTTTCGGCATCCAGTCCTGATCGGGACTGAATCTTTCGTATTCATCAAGTCCCGCGAAAGTAAGCACATTGCTGGGTCCCGGACCTAGAAAACCGGGTTTGTTTTCTTCGCTTATAACATCAAGGCTCATTAAAATACGGGACATAAATTTAGAAATGAGAAGCCCCCAATGGCGGCGCATATATTCAAGCTGATCAAAAAGCGAATCGGGAAAAGCGATTGCGGGCGAGCGGAGAAAATCCCAAAGGTTCATTCCGTCGGGACCGAAAGGAGGCAGCTCTTTAAAATGTTCCTTTAGTTCCTCGATTGCCTTCGGGTAGATGGTGGACAAAGAAAGGTTCTCGTCATCAAATAAAAATTTAAACGGATTAAAAGCCGGGTTAAGATTCGCAAGCGAGAGGAGCATGGTTTCTTCGATTGAAAGAGCGCGGCAGCTCTCCCCGGAATCTGCGCCTTTCAGGTATTGGTCAACATTTTTTTCGCCTTTATAGACAGCCTTCGGCGGAAACAGCGTATTGAATGAACTTAAAAGCTTGTCTGTTTTTTCTCCGCCGAAATTGGCGTTGAGCCTGTTAAGCGCAGTTTCAAAAGCGTCACCTTGAACTTCCTCGCGGTAAAGCGCAACAACAAAGTGAAGAATTTCGTCGATTAAACCCATCGCATACAAGTGACCGGCTTTTATATAACGCTCAGGATAAGCAGGATCCTGTTTTTGGTTGAATTTATTGGCAAGCTCTCTGCATTGCTTTATGTCGGCAAGAACCACATTCCCGGTTAATGAAAAAAGACTGTCTTTTAAGCCAAATTCAGCCCGGACGCTGCGGTTTATATGAAATTCCATGAGAGCTTTTCTATTCTTTGCCCACATATTTTTGGTGCCTAATTTTGTAAAAGTGATAGTAAATTTTTTCATTAAAAAAGCTCCTTTACCGACAGCAACATTATAGTACACTTTCATGTAGCTGTCAAAAAAAGCCAAAAAGGAACATAAAGGTGTCAGTCACCTCTTATTAATCTACAAAATGTTTAAACAAAATAATAAAAAGTGTCAGTCACCTACGCTACTAATAGCGTTGTTAGAAATTATAACCACACCATATATAGCGTGGCGCACCGCTCACGCTAAAGCGTTCGCGCTGTAATCATCTCATTGACTTAATTGGGCGCCACGTCCTGCTAACTTTACTCAACAACACGCTTCGCGTGCATTATCGGACGGGTGACTGACACCATCAAAATAGTGAGATACAATGGCGGGTATGGATAATTATTTGTTAAAACAATCGATTTTAACTTTCGCAGAAGCAACATTTGCCCGCTCGGGAGGACCGGGCGGACAGAATGTAAATAAAGTAAATACCAAGGTAACATTAAGGCTGCGTTTAAATGAACTGGCAGGGCTTTCCGAAACCGAAATGGAGCGAGTAAAAACTCTCCTTGCGAATCGAATTACAACAGACGGCGAAATGGTTATCACTTCTGATGAGGAACGTTCACAGCGAATAAATCTGGAGAGAGCCTATTTCCGCATGGAAGCGCTAATCGCCGCCGCGGCAAGGCTCCCGAAGAAACGTAAACCTAGTAAACCGAGCAAGGCAGCAAAAGAAAAGCGGCTTGAAGCCAAGAAGCGGCAGGGGGAGAAAAAAGCGGAAAGGACAGCGCCGAGGGAGGATTAGGAAAAGGTGCCTGACCTTTCGGCATATAAACCTTATCCGATATCGATATAAACCTTATTCAACGTCAATATAAACCTTATATTAGGATTGCCATATCGTTTTGGCAAGAAAAAAACCAACAACATCGGTGTCTGGATGATTTGAATTAATTTTTCTAATACAAGCCACAAAATGCGCTCCTGTGGTAATAACATCGTCTATCAATATGATTCTTTTGAGAGTCGTATCTTTAAACGGTAAAAAATTAATATTGTTATATATTTGATCGGGTTCTCTATTTTCTCCAGAAATATGATAAGGTATTTCTTCATTAATTAAATCAAGATTATACCCTACAAGTTGTCCGGTTTGCTTGCTAATAATATCCACAACATCATCTAACCGTGAGTCGAATTCCGGGTGTTTTCTAGGGTTTGATGTCGGCATAGGTATAAAAATAGTATTTTGGATAGGAAGTCTTACTCTTTTTATTATAGCATTTGCAAATAAATTAATAGCTTCTTTTTTATAACGCCATCTTTCTTTACCTTTTTCTTTGATAGACATTTTAAAATTCATTATGGGAGAGTTATCGGGAAATTGCTTATATGATCCCTTTGAAACATATTCATATAGATAAAAAGAGTGCGTTGTTTCATTTAAATAAATTGGGGGAGATACTGATTTTTCACATCTTAGCCAGGATTTTGCCAATAATTACAATCCTTCGATATTGTCGAAAATATCACTTAATGTTCTGACACGAATAGCTCCTCTTTTTTCGTAGACAGAAGGCCACTTAATACCAGGCAGTTCAAAACATGAATTAAGAATAAATAGTTTTCGTCCCTGCTCAATACACGCTCTTGCCTGCTTGAGTGTTCCGCTTGTATCAGATGCCTCAACGATAATAGTTGCATCTGAAAGAGCAGACATCGTTACATCACGTTCAATAAAATATATTTTTTTTGATTCAAATGGCTGATTTTTATACTTGTAAAAAGGCACTTGGCTGATAAGTAAATATTCTGTGGCAATTAATTCCTGTAAATCCTTGTTCTCTCTTGGATAATATTCATCAATAGGAGTGCCAATTACTCCAATTACAGGACATTTTTGTTGTATTGCCTCATGCAGAGCAATTGTATCTGTACCGCGAGCTAGCCCTGATACTATTACAACATTCCGCTTTGCAAGTTCTCTTACAATTTGCTTGGTTCGTTTTATTCCATCATCTGATATATTCCTTGTGCCAACAACAGAAATACATTTTCTATTAGCGAGATCGGGATTTCCCCTGTAATAGAGTAAATCAACTAAATATTTAGTATCCAGCAGTTTATCGGGATACTGGGGGTTCTCTTTTAATAAAATAGAAAAATACGGCGGATTTTGAATTTTCTGGTCTATAAAATCTTGAATTTCTTTTTTTTGTTTTATAAATTCATCATTAATAAGAAAACTATATTCTTCAGCAAGAATTGTACTGGGCAATATGCTGGTATTCCTGTTTAGTTGATTTGAAATGTTTTTTAAGGATGAACCCGGTATAGACCATAAGTATTCATAAGCAATCAGTTCATTGTATGGGGATATGGGCGCACCTACATTAAAATATTGATAAATAAAATTATCACTCGTACAAAGAGAGAAGGTTTTACTTAACTGACCAACCATATTCATCATTCTTGCCCCTTAGGATACTCGTTCATATTAGACATGTCAATTAAACGATTTTCACGCTAATTCTTAAAGAAACGAAACAAGCCTTACATATATACTATACTGTTGTTTAGGCATTGTCAAGGTAAAAATTTTTAGATTAATTTGTTGAAAGTTGGGTAAAAATACAGATTGGGAAACATCGAAAAAATCTCTACAGATAACACCCTCCTATTGCCAGAATTCTTAAAACGAGGGGTTCTTTCCTACAATTATTAAAACATCTATTCCCCGGCATTTCCTCGTGCATATTACTTGATTTGCACGAAAAAACATGTTATCATAAAAATATGGAGATATAGATAATGGCAGAGACAATTAATGTAACAATTCGGCTTGACAGGGATGTCAAAGAAAACGCTGAAAAAATGTTTAATGATTTTGGTATGAATTTATCAACTGCGTTTAATATATTTGCGCGACAGGCATTACGTCAGGGAAAAATTCCCTTTGAAATATACGACCCATTTTACAATGAAAAAAATCAAGACCGGCTTGCGCGTTCAATAGCCGATGCGGAAGCAGGAAAAGCAGAAATCCACGAGTTGATCGAAGAGGATTGAAATGCAAAAATAATAATTGTCCAATGTGGCGGACATTACGATGATAATTAAACAAAAAAAGTGTCAATCACCCGTCCGATTATGCACGCGTAGCGTGTAGATGAAAAAAGCAGCAAGGCGTGGCGCCCATTTAAGTCAATGAGGTGAGGTAAGCGCGAGGGCTTTAGCCCGAGCAGCGCGCCCCACACCACTAATAGCGTATATAAAAATTCTAACCACACTATACATAGCGTACGATGTTAGCATCGTAGGTGACTGACACCCTCTACAACTTGTAAGTTACGCCAAGACCTTGCCTGTGCGTTTATCAACAACTAATTTTTTCAACCCGAGTTGTGCAACAACCATGCGTGCCATCGCCGCCGCATCCACCGACCCCTTCGCCATCCGAACAGTTTCACGTGAAACAGCCATCGCATTCACCACCGTCGGCTGCGTACTTCCCATGGCAATTCCTTGCAGTTGTGTCCTTATTTGTCCGGAAACACGATTGACTCGAATTCCAACAATCAACTTTCCATTCTCGCTTCTATAAAACTGGGCTGGGGCACCTTCGGTTGCGGGAAATATATGAATTTCATCAACTTTGCCCTCAAAATCCTCTTTTTCTTCCAACGCAACATATCCATCCTGTGCCGCTTGCACCGCCGTTGCGATTGGTGTGCCGCCTGCGAAATCTTCGACCGCGCCAACGCGATAGATTTTTATACCACTGCCTGCAAACAATTCGCCATACGATTGTAATGTGCACCCGCACAGATTTGCATCTGCGCCGCATTTCGGTTCGCCGATACCCAAATGTTCGTCTTCTTCACACATGCACGGTTTCGGACGCGCACCCAAGTTGACGCAATCGCACCCATCGCCGTCGCAACATGTTTCATCATCATAGTGTTCTTTCGGATCGCACATACACGGGTCCGGTTTCTTTTCCGGTTCTTTTGTATCGCCATCACAACTGGCCGCAAACACAATCGGTGCCGCCGCCAAAGTCGCAATCTGAATTCCCGCAACAATTTTCTTTCCTAAATCTTTTGCCATTGTTAAACTCCTTTAAGTTTTTATATTGAATGACTATAACAATTAAACCATCGTTTAATTGTTATAAGAGCAACTCATTTTTTTCATATTGAATGAAATATAACGTTATAGTAGAATAGTTGTTAAATTAATTGTAAAAATTAAACGATGGTTTTTTTTAATGGTAACAGTCACCATTCGCTTCTTTAACCAATGTATACAAGCAGGGCAGGCGGCGCACGCAGGCGCGGAAAACAATCTTTGGAAGTTCCCCGCCGGAGGAGACTTGCAAACGAACACCAACCCCCTTTGAGGTAAATAAAGTAAAGCGTCTAAAATGCACTTATTATTCTTGGGAAAAAAAATATCTGCCTTCATTTTAGACGCTTTAAGGCTCCGTAGGCGGACTCTTCCAATGTTTTCCGCGCCTGCGAGCGCCGCCTGCCCTGCTAGTACAAAGAGGTAATTAAGTGAAAAGGTGTTAGTCACATACACCACTAATAGCGTAGGTAAAATTTTTAACCACGCTATGTATGGTGTAGGGCGCACTACTCGGGCTAAAGCCCTCGCGCCTACTTCATCTCATTGACTTAAATGGGCGCCACGCCTTGCTGCTTTTTTCATCTACACGCTACGCGTGCATAATCGGACGGGTGACTGACACCTTGCGTGTTTCACGTGAAACACACGAACCGCATATCCAATAAAAAAAGGCTGCCAAAAGCAGCCTTTTCTTTAACAATCTGTCTGTACTATTCTTTACAAACAAACGTCATAACTACTTCATCATTGCCGGTTTTTGAATAAAGCATCAGTTTCTGCTCTTTGCAATCCCATTTGTAGGCGGCTTGTAGGTAAACATAATATTCGTATTCTTTTAAGTTGTTGGGTTCAAAAAGGGCCGCCATTAGGGTTGAACGCATGGGCGGGATTGCTATTGTTTGTTTTTCGCCTGAGGTGTAGGGACCGGAGTATCGGTTGGGTGCGCCCATACCGGAAAGAGTTCCCTTCCCATCGAATGTCAAAGAGAAGATTTCTTCCTCGCCGGACATGCCTTTCAATTCGTCACGGGTAAAGCCGGTGTCCTTGCCGTTTATGATTACGTTGGTTAATATCCATTGCTTGCCATGATTGTCCGAAAAGTCCTTGTTGCTTGCGCCCGCTTTCTGAGCGTCCTTCTCATCAATGGCGCGTGCGCTGGCGTTGGCAGTAAAGCCCATCAAACAAACTGCTGTCAATGTAATAAATAATATATTTTTCATTTCACCGTCACTACTTCAAAGCGAACATGAGGCGGACATTGTTGCCGTCTTCTGTTTTTGAATTCAGAACAAGCCGTTTTTCCTTGTTTATGCTCCACTTTGAAATATTCTGGACAAAAGCAAAATATTCTTTTTCCTGAAGTTTCTCGGGCTGAACAAGGGGTTGATTTTCCGACAGGATCATTTCCTTAACCTGAATTGACTGATTTTCGCCCAGAGTAAATGGAGCGGAATAAGTATTTCTCGCGCCCACTCCGCTGAGTTTTTCGCTGGTAAAATTCAAGACAAAGATATCCGCGATACCTTCGGTTTTTAACTTATCCCTGTCGTATCTGATTCTTCTGCTGAAAGTTCCCGATACCTGGACTTCAACCAGTTTCCATTCTTTCCCGGAAACCGCAGAAAACTTCGGCGTGCTTGAACAGCTATCCAGCATCAAACCTGCGATACAAACAGCAATAACTAAAAATACGCGTATTTTTTTATTCATGACTATTCTCCTCCGGCTGCTGCCGATGCGTCGTCTTCTTTGACGATCCTGTCTAAGCCGATTACAAAATCCGGCTTGTCGATACTAAGAATGCGTACGCCCTGAGCCGAACGTCCCATCACCCTGATATCACTTACTTTGAGTTTAATTGACTTGCCCTGGCTTGTAATGCACATTATATCCTCTTTGTCCGACACGTTCACGCAGCCGACGATTTCGCCGGTTTTTTCCGCTACTGTATAAATTTTCTGTCCGCCTGTACCGCGTCCATGCGATGAAAATTCGCTGAACTCTACCCGCTTTCCATAACCGAATTCGGAAAGAATCAGCATCTTCTCATTATCATCTACTCTGAGCATTCCCGCAAGCTCGTCGCCGTTGGAAAGTTTCATACCGGTAACGCCCCGGGAAGAGCGTCCCATTGCGCGGACATTGTCTTCGTGAGTTCTCAGAGCCTGTCCCCTGCGGGAAATAAGCACCACCTCGTCGTTGCCCTTTGTTAAGAGCGCACTGACAAGTTTATCGCCTTCATCAAGATTGATCGCGACAATGCCTCTTGTTTTTGCGTTTACGAATTCGCTCGTTTTAACTTTTTTAACAACTCCTGCGGCTGTTCCCATGAACATAAATTCGTTATCGCTGAAATCTTTAAGCGACACAATTGCCGCGATATCTTCATTCGGCGAAACTGTGAGTAAGCTCTTGATATGGGAGCCCTTGCTCGTTCTGCTTCCTTCGGGCAGCTCGTGAACCTTCATCCAATAAGCCTTGCCTGCGCTCGTAATGAACATGACATACTCATGCGTAGATGCTACGAAAATCTGCTGGACATAATCATCCTCCGAAAGTTTTGCGCTTTGCATACCTTTACCTCCGCGTCCTTGATTTTTATATGCTGAAACGGGAACCCGTTTTACATAGCCAAGATTTGAAATGAGAATCATCATTTCTTCTTTTTTAATAAGATCTTCAATATTGATATTTTCAACTTCTCCGGCGACAATTTCCGTGCGTCTTTTGTCTCCGTATTTTTCGGCGATTTCTTTTGTCTCGTCTTTGATGACGCCGCGCAATTTTTTCTCGTCGGCTAAAAGCGATTTATAATAGGCGATTCGTGTTTTTAACTCCGCAAGTTCCTGCTCGATTTTTTCGACTTCGAGACTTGTAAGCCTGCCCAAGCGCATTTCGACAATCGCCTCTGACTGCGCCTCGGTGAGTAAAAAACGTTCCTGCAGTTTGATACGCGCTGTCGCTACATCGCGGCTTTTCTTGATGATTGCGATTACTTCATCAATGTTCGCAAGAGCGATGATAAGCCCTTCAAGGATATGAGCGCGTTCTTCGGCTTTGCGTAAATCATAGCGGGTACGGCGTGTTACGACATCGACACGGTGTTCTACAAAGTGATAAACTAATTCTCTCAATGTGAGCAACTGCGGTTTTCCGCCGACAAGCGCGAGATTAATGATTCCGAAGGTCGTTTGAAGCTGCGTGTTGGAGAAAAGCAGATTTAAAATAACTTTTAGAATTGCGCCTTTCTTTAACTCGATAACGATGCGGATTCCATCACGGTCTGATTCGTCGTTTGCGTTCGCGATGCCGTCAATCACTTTATCGCGCATCAACTGACCGATTTTTTCCAGAAGCATTGCCTTATTAACATTGTAAGGAATTTCCGTAAAAACTATTTTTTCTTTGCCCTGCTTGGTAGTTTCAACGCTGAATTTGCCTCGGACAAGGAGTTTGCCCCGCCCTGTTTTATAAGCGTCTTTAATACCCTTACGCCCGAAAATTACTCCGCCCGTGGGGAAGTCGGGACCCTGGACATATTTCATTATTTCATCGTTTGTAATATCCGGGTTGTCGATTATTGCGCAGATTGCGTCGCAGATTTCGCCGAGGTTATGGGGAGCCATATTTGTCGCCATACCGACAGCGATTCCGCTTGAGCCGTTGATTAACAGGTTTGGAATGGCGGAGGGCAGTACAACCGGCTCAATTTCTGACTCGTCAAAATTGGGGGCAAAATCGACAGTTTCCTTGTGCAAGTCGCGGAGCATTTCATCGCCGATTTTTGATATTTTCGCCTCAGTGTAGCGCATGGCTGCCGGAGGATCATCGTCAATAGAACCGAAATTTCCCTGTCCGTGCACAATTGGGTAGCGCAGTGAAAAATCCTGCGCCATACGCACGAGGGCGTCATACAGCGACAGGTCGCCGTGCGGATGGTATTTACCCATCGTATCGCCGACGATACGGGCGCTCTTTTTCGTGACAGCGCCGGGGCGCAGCCCGAGTTCGTCCATGGAGTAGAGGAGCCGCCTGTGGACAGGTTTAAGTCCGTCCCGGACATCGGGCAGGGCGCGGCTCACTATTACCGACATGGCATAATTGAGATAGTCTGTTTTTACTTCGTCTTCTATCGCTATGGGTATTACTTTTCCGGTAGGTTCATTTAAAGGTAATTCGCCTGTTGTATCGAGCTTTGCCATTCCTGATTTTACCATTTTGATTAAATCTTTTAAAGAGGGAGCCGCAGAGGCGCGGCGTCGTGTTCTGTAGTTTTATTTTTTCTCTCTGGAAGCGATTGTCTGACCCAGATTTCTCAGCGATTCCTTAAAATCCTCATCTTTAATCGCGTCAAAACTTTTATTGGCAGTATCGGCATTTACTTCGCTTTCGCTTTTCTGTGTATCCTCTGTTTCACATTGCGTATTCCGCGCAGGCTCTTCGTTATCATTTTTAGGTTTACTTTTTCCAAGAACAAGATAAATTCCCGAAATATTAAATTCCGAAAAACGAATCTGAAAATCGTGTAACAGTTTGCTTTGTTTGGTTTGAAGAATCTGCTTCCACCCGGGATGATCCACTTCTATTAACAGTATACCTTTTTCAAAATTCTTTATCCGCGAATTATCCGCGGCGCCTGAGATTCCGTTTTTCTCGGTGATTTCTTTCCATGAATTATACAGTTCGGAATAACCTTTCGCTTTTTTAAAAAAATCTTCATCAAAAATATCGGTAAGAATTTCTCCGGCTGTTTTCATTTATCTAACCATTCCCCCGCTGACATTATACACAAGCGTATCCTCTTTCTGATACCTTTGGTAAGGCTCTTCGGGCAGAAAAGTATAAAATGCCTGATCGTATCCGGGCAGCACGTTTAAAAACCTTCGCCTTTTTTCGCCGTCCATTTCAAGCAGAACGTCGTCGAGTAACAGTACGGGTTTTTGCCCTGTTACTTCCGAAAAGCGGCGGGACTGCGCGGCTCTTAAAAGCAGCGCCAAAAGTCTTTTCTGCCCGGTTGACGCGCTTCCTGTAAAATCGACTCCGTTATGTGCAATTTGGTATCTGTCGCGGTGGGGCCCGGAAAGCGAAAGCCCTGCCGCCAAATCTGCCGGGCGTTTTTGCTGCAGTATATTTAAAATGTTTTCTCCTTTCCATGATTGAATATAACGCGCGCTTATTCCTCCGATGCCTGAGACCTCTTCGTAGAGCGGACCCAAAACCGCGGAAAAATCCTGCGCGGCTTTTTCCCGTTTTTCCGTCAATTTAGCCCCGTACATCGCAAACTGCGGATCAAGCGCGTCCAGCACGGGCTGCGGGCTTGCGCCTGACAATTTTCCCTGTGCATAGTCGCGCAAAACAGCGTTCCTCGATTTTAAAACCTTGCGGAAGCGGCGCAGGTCTTCAAGATACACAGGATCGTAAAGGCTCAATGTCTGATCAAAAAACCAGCGCCGTCTTTCGGGGCTGCCGTTTACAAACTCCATGTCTTCGTGGCAAAAAACGATTGTCGGCGCGATCGAAAGCAGTTCCCTGCGGTCTTCGGCGCGTTTTCCGTTTATAAAAATATTTTTTTTGCCGTTCTCGAATTTAACAAGTATGCTGTCGTTTTCCGATTGTGAAATTTTAACTTCCGCGGAAAAATCCTTTTCGCCGGTTTTCAGAAAAGCGTTATGCGACAGCCTGCAGTCGTACGACAGCTTGCTGGCGTACGCTAATTCGCAGTCGCGGACAGCGCGGAAAGACGAAGCGTATGCGCAAAAATAAAGCGCTTCCAGAAAATTTGTTTTTCCCTGTCCGTTTTCGCCGACAAGAAAAACATCTTTCGCGCCTGTGGCTATTTCCGCATCTGCAAGATTTCTGAATGACGCTGTTCTGAGAGACGAAAAAAACATCGCTTCTTACGGCTGCCGCAATTTACGACTGCATCGGCATTACAATGTGGAAAAAGTCTTTTTCGGGTACAGGTTCAATTGTTATTGCCTTTGTCGCGCTTGAAAATCGAATTTTAATTTCGTCTTCTGTCATTATTTTAAAGGGTTCTTCCAGATAACGGTAGTTAAGAGCAAGAGTGATATCATCGCCGTTATATTTGCACGGAATTTCATCGTCTCCGTTTCCAAGTTCGCCTTCTTCAGAATAAACTGACATTTTCCCCGACGATATTCCAAGATAAACGCGGTGAGATTTTTTTTCAACCATTTGCGACACAATCCGCAGCGCCTGGAGCATTTCATCGCGCCTGACAGAAAGAGAAAATTCCTGATTTTCAGGAATAACTTTTTTATAATTCGGGAACATGCCTTCTATCAGCACCGAAGAAAATTTATATGTCGCGAAATTTATAAATATCATTTTTTCGCTGATGGAAATGCTTACAAGACCTTCGTTTCCTGATCTTTTTAAAACCGTATTTAAAATTTTCGGAGGTATAATAATTCCTGAAAAATCTTTAATTTTGTCTCCCGCGCTTTTTGAAATAAAAGCAAGACGTCTTCCGTCGGTCGCGACCATAATTATATTTTTTTCAATTTTTTCCAGATAAACGCCGTTCATAAAATAGCGCGTCTCATCATCGGAAACGGCAAAAACGCTCTGCTGTATCATGTCTCTGAAATCTTTAATGGGCATTTCGAAAAATGGTTCAGATGAAACAGGCAGTTCAGGAAATTTATCGGATGTTATGCTTTTTAATTTTACTTCAGGTTTATTTTTTGTAGTTGGTTTTATAATAATAAAATTATCCTTAACAATAAATTCAATTTCGTCATACGAAAATGAGCTTATAACGCCTAAAAATTTATCTCCGTAAACTGTAGTTGATCCTTCTTCAATTACGTTGACAGGAACTTCAGTTTGAAAATTTACCTTCATGTCCTTCGCTTTAATAATTAATTTATTATTTGCAGCTTCCAAATAAATATTTGATAAAATTAAAATCGCGTTCTTGGAAGAAATTATTTCCTGCGCTATCGAAATTTCTTTTAGTAATACCTCTTTATTGCAAGTGAACTTCATTTTCCTTCCTCCTCTTAGTATTAAATTTATATATATATAACAACAACAATAATAGTCAGGTGCGATAATGTGGAAAACACAAATAACACCGTAATTTTATTGCGTTTATATTACATTTACAAAACTAACAAACTATGAAAAACATTAAAGTTTATACACAGTTTTAAAAACCTCCTTAACTCTTATACACACATATCCACATAATAATAACATCTTTTTCAGTATTTTGCACTAAATTCATTAACAGCTCTTTTAAGAGTTTCTATTTTTGTTTCCAAAGAGGGATCCGTAAGCAATTTATCCCTGATTTTGCTGATAGAATGCATTACAGTTGTATGATCTCTCCCTCCAAAATCCTGACCTAACTCGGTTGTTGAATAATCTGTCATTTCTCTGCCCACAAACATGGCAATTTGACGCGCAAAAGTAATGTTTTGAGTTCTTTTTTTGCCTTTTAAATCATTCGGGGTAAGCCCGTAATCTTCCGCGACAACGCGTATAATAATGTCCATTGATAAATTGGATGTCCTTGGCGTGTTAACAATATTTTTTAAATGTTTTTGCGCGGCTTCGAGCGTAACCGGCTCTCCCATAAGTTTAGAGTACGCGATTAAATTTTTAATTGCAGAAATTAAATCCCGGACATTGGAAGAAATATTTTTCCCCATAAGATCTATTACGTCGTCCGGGAATGTTACGCCGCAGTTCTGCGCCGCGGATTTAAGTATGACGCAGCGTTCTTCGTAGCGCGGAGGTTTAAGATCAGCTTTTATACCTGTTTCAAAACGTGAAATAAGCCGCTCGGAAAATTTCTTTAATTCAGATATCGGGCGGTCGCAGGTAAAAACAAGCTGTTTTTTTGCGCCTAACAGCGCGTTAAAAGTATGAAACAATTCCTCCTGAACGCCGGGTTTATCCGTTAGAAACTGAATATCGTCAATTAATAAAACATCGGTTTGGCGGTACTTATTTTTAAAACTTTTCATGGTATCCTGCCTGATGCCGTCAAGATATTCATTCAGAAAATTTTCGGAAGTTATAAAAATTACACGATTGTCCGAGTTTTCGTGGACATAATTACCGATTGCCTGCATCAAATGCGTTTTTCCAAGTCCAACGCCACCGTAAATAAGCAAAGGGTTGTAACTTTTTCCCGGATTTTTGCTTATCGCGTGCGCCGCATTTACCGCAAAACCGTTATTTTCGCCCATAACATATCTATCGAAGGTAAAATCATCACTCATGTCAGGGTGCTGACCCCTTTTTTCCTTAACTTTCGGCGCTTTTTCCGCTTTTGCGGCGGCAGGCGCTTCGTTTTCTTCGTTAGATTGAGTCTGCTGAGAGTTTTTTCTGGCAACTTTTCCGGTTATTTCCATCTCAAAGGCAATATCTTTGCCTGATATTTTTTTTAAAATTGAATTTATGGCGCTTAAATAGATTGTGTTCACCTTGTCACGGTGAAACGCAGAGGGAATTCCTGCAATTATGCTGTCGCCAGCAGTCGATGTTTTGTGTCGCAGGTATTTCATATTAGAAAACCAACCGCTGAATTCCTCCTCCCCTAGGTCATTCCGCAGTTGAATCAGGGTTTTATTCCAAAAACCCTCATAATCCAAATCAGCCATTTAATTGTCCTTATACGACAATCTTCAACAAGTTTTGCACAAGCTCTATATTCATAATGTTGATAACTTTGTTAAATTTCGTATGAATTTTTATAACATATACTTAATATCTGATATGTTAGAATTTTATTAAGTCCTTATCCTGTAAGGAATTAGCGTTTATTTTCTAATTTCCTTAAGGATTTTTATTATACTCCTTTTTTTTGGCTTTTATAGGGTAAATTTCTCCAGAATTTATCCACAGGATTTGCACCCAAGCCGAAATCGCCTCTGCAGGCAGGAAGTTAATATAACCCATAAAGATTTTTTTGACAAGATCGAAATTCATAAAATTAAAAAAAAATAAAAACGCTTTATTTGGGCATTTTGGGGTCGTATTTGCGATTGGTACCGGGATTTACCACTTTAATTAAAGTTGATTTTTTTATATACTGTCTTAATGAGCGCCGATAAGAATTATTCAGCACAAAATATAACTGTTTTAAAGGGTTTGGAAGCGGTTCGTATGCGCCCCGGTATGTATATCGGGACGACGGGCATAGACGGGCTTCACCATCTTGTTTTTGAAGTAGTAGATAACTCTGTTGACGAAGCCATGCAGGGCTTCTGTACAAATATTCTCGTGGTTCTTGAAGGGAACGATGTGGTTCGCGTCGAAGACAACGGCCGCGGTATTCCCATCGATATTCACCCCACAGAAAAAGTCAGTGCCCTTGAGCTGGTTATGACCAAGCTCCACGCCGGCGGAAAATTCGATAAAAAGTCGTATAAGGTTTCAGGCGGTCTTCACGGCGTCGGCGTTTCTGTTGTGAATGCGCTTTCAGAGTGGTGCGAAGCTTATGTTCATCTTGACGGAAAAATCCACCACCAGCGTTACAAAGTAGGCATTGCCGAAGGTCCGGCAAGGGAAATCGGCTCTTCAGGGCTTCCGTACGCTTATGCGCCGAATCGTCAGGGTACTGTAATCCGCTGGAAAGCCGATCCTTCGGTTTTTGAGACGACCACACACAATTTTGACGCTCTTTCCAACCGTTTACGGGAACTTGCGTTCCTGAACAAAGGCTTAAAAATCACGATTCGCGACGAGCGGCTTACCACGCCTAAAGTTCACGATTTCATGTTTGAGGGCGGCGTAAAGAGTTTTGTCGTGTACCTGAACGAGAACAAAACAGTGCTGTACAACGAACCGGTTTTTCTTGACGGCAAGCGCGAAGACGGTCTTGGCGGAGAGGTCGAAGTTGAATGCGCCATTCAATACAATGACGGTTTTAACGAAATAATGTTTTCGTTTGTAAACGATATTAACACGCGCGAAGGCGGCACGCATTTAGTCGGTTTTAAATCCGCGCTAACCCGCACTTTGAATGAGTTTTTAAAAAAATCGAAACACTCTAAAAAATTGGACGAAACCCTTTCCGGCGACGATGTGCGCGAAGGTCTTACCGCGGTTTTGTCGGTAAAAGTTCCCAATCCGCAGTTTGAAGGTCAGACTAAGGGCAAACTCGGTAATTCCGAAGTGAAGGGAATAGTTGAATCCCTTGTAAACGAACAATTAGAACTGTTTTTTGACCAGCACCCCGATGTAATCAACAACATACTTGAAAAATCCGTACTTGCCGCAAAGGCGCGTATAGCCGCCCGTCAGGCGCGTGACGCGACACGCCGGAAAAACGCAATGGACAGCGCAGGTCTGCCCGGTAAACTTGCCGACTGCTCTGAAAAAGACGCGGAAAAGTGCGAATTATTTATCGTGGAAGGCGACTCCGCAGGCGGATCCGCCAAGGGCGGGCGCGATCGCCGCACACAAGCTATTCTTCCCCTGTGGGGCAAAATGCTCAATGTTGAAAAACAGCGGATCGAAAAAGTCATTACAAACGATAAATTGCAGCCAATCATCGCCAGTATCGGCGCCGGCTGCGGCAACGACTTTGATGTCTCAAAAATCCGGTATCATAAAATCATCATTATGGCCGATGCCGATGTTGACGGCTCGCATATCCGCACCCTGTTATTAACCTTCTTTTATCGATATATGACTCCGCTTATTGAGCAGGGGCATGTATACCTTGCCATGCCGCCGCTTTACAGGATCAGTTATGATAAAAAGTCATTCTACGCCTATGATGACGCTGAAAAGGACCGAATCCTTTCCGAGTCCGGCAAAGATGAAGAAAAAGTTACTGTTCAGCGTTACAAAGGTTTAGGTGAAATGAACCCCGACCAGTTATGTGATACAACTATGGACCCGAACAAACGAAACATCATTCAGGTGCACCTTGACGATACTGTAGAAGCCGAGCGCATTTTTACCACGCTAATGGGCGAAGTAGTTCAGCCCCGCCGCGAATTCATTGAGGAAAACGCGCTTTTGGTTAGCAATTTGGATGTCTAAATCAGGAGAAAATTATGTCGAAAAGCGCAGTTAAGGCAAAAGAAAAAGCCCGGAGAGAAAAAAAAGCCGCTAAAAAAGCAAGCCGGAAAAAGCTTTTAGCCGTTGGGATTTTCGCTCTTGCGGCGCTTGCCGTGATGGCAATTATTTTCCTTCCCGGTATCATTCAAAAAAATTCCGGTCATTCACATTACGAACCGGAAGTATACGGTCAAGGCAGAAACAGTATAGAATTAAAAGAAAATGGAAATTTTTCCGCAAGTCTGCCGCATAATGTGCAAAAAACCGGAACATACACAAAAACAACCGAGGGCGCACGCACATTAGTCAACTTCAATGTAAACGGCAACATTGAAGTCGGCAGAATCGAAAATAACTCGCTGCATCTTCCAAGAGAATGGGACGATGGTCATGGTCACGGAACTGTGTTTCCAAGAAGGGGAGAGGCGCAGTCACAAAATCACAGCGGACACAGCCACGATCATTAAACTTCGATACAAAAGTATTGACAGAAAATTTATAATTGGAAATAATATTTATGTGGGGCTTGAATGTAAATTTCAACGAAGTTGAAAATACACACTCCACTAGATGACTGTTCCGGCATAATCGGACAGTTTTTATATAGAAAGAGGGGCGATAAGCCCCTTTTTTTATGTTCCGGTTTTAATGAGAACAAAAACAATATTTTAAACATTGCCTACACAAATTCAAAATAATGCGGTATAATTTAAATGTTATTTAAATAGACAGTCTTGCAGACGTCTAATTTTTTATGCGTTGATTTTAAGTAGGAGGTTAACTTTATGAAACCAGTATGTCCAAAATGCAATGGATCAGATTTTTCCTGCTCCCCCGTTAAAATGCAAAACAATGATACGTGGAACCCGGTCATCTGCAATGCCTGCGGCGTCATTGTCGGTCAAATCCCCAGCAGAAACGAATACGACGCCAACAAACAACTCGGCGAAATATCCACCATCCTCGAACGCCTGGATAACATTCAAACACTGCTGTACGACGACACAAAAGGCGCAGGGTGAGGATTGGGATTTTTTAGTTTTATCGATCTATTTCTCTCTATTTCTCTGTTTTTCTATCCAATTTCTTAACTCCGTGTTCATCAGTCAAGATTTTTATTTGAGAAATAGCTGTCTTATTAAGCGCAACGATTCTTTCTTCCTGCGGCATACCGTTGTTTATTAAATGAGCATTTAAGGATTCTAAATTGGCAAGACATACCAACTGCGCAACATCAGCATAATCGCGAATATTGCCGTCTTGTTCTGGATTTTGCTTACGCCAGTCGGCGGCGCTCATTCCAAATAATGCTACATTTAAAATATCTGCCTCTTCCGCATACTTAAAACTAGCCTGTTCTTTTGTTACAACCTGCGGAATTAAATTTAATTTTATCGCATCTGTGTGTATTCGATAATTAATTTTTGTCAGATTTCTGCGAATGTCCCAGCCAAGCTGCTTGTATTCCTGTTCTTTAAGCCGTTGAAATTCTTTTATAAGGTATATTTTAAATTCGGCGGAAATCCACATACCGAACTCGAATGCGATATCCTTATGAGCGTATGTACCCCCGTATCGCCCGGGACGGGCTTGAATACCGATAGCATTAGTTTTTTCGCACCATTCTTTGACGCTGATTTTGTAGCTGTTAAGCCCTGCAATACTTTTAATCCTGTCGAATTCGACTGGATTAAAATCGGGGTTATATACACGTTCCCAAATACCTAAGAATTCGACAGTATTACGATTTCTCATCCAGTTAAGAATGTAGAATTCCCCATTTTCGACATTACGAACCATGTCCGTTAAAGAAATATAATCTTCATCATTGATGGTCATAACGCTTATCTCTGTTCCCATGACATTCATTTTTGACATATTGATACCTTCCTTTTGGTTTTGTTGGTTACTTGAATCATAATGCAGATACTATACAGTTGTCAAGCATACATTAAGCCATGAAGGCGAAGAAGGAAAAACAAGAAAGCTGAAATTTATGAGGCTTGGATAGAGAAGTAAAATTTGCACTAATTAGCGGAATTTTTTTCATGGTATCCTCAACTGAGCCCAAGGTGCGAAAGTTCCCCTCTTGATTACGCTGATTTCACGGAATACTTAAATAATTAGAAAAAATGATTATTTTTAGTAGTTTATTAACGATATTTCTGGTACAATGAGTAAATTAAGGGGGTTTTATGAATAAAAAGTTTACTATAAATCTTGATGGAATTACCACTCGCATAGAAAGAAAAATTATTCCTTTAAGTAGGATAATATTAGATATAAAGAACCCAAGAATACAATATTTTTTGGATACAAGTCTTAATAAAGACCATACATTAGATGAAGTAAGATATGCCCTAGCAGAATCAAACGATCAGTATGAAAAATTAAAAGAACATATTGAAGCTAATAAGGGCATATATGAACCTATCTGGGTATTGCCACAGGATGATAAATTTTTGGTTATTGAAGGTAATACGCGGGCTTTTATCTATGAGGAATTATCTGAAAAATATTTTAATGACAAAAAATGGAAATCAATAGATGCCTATATATTACCGCGTAAAATTGAACATTCGCGTATTAATTTTATCAGACTTGAAAAACACTTGTTTGGATATACTCCATGGTCTGCTTATGAAAAAGCTAGAGAATTACATCGGTTACGTGAAGAAGAGGATTATGATTTTAATAGGTTACAATCATTGACTAAAATGAGAAATACTGAAATAAAAAATACTATTCAAGCGTTCAAAGATATGGAAGATCAATACCTAAAGAAGTATACAGGTCCCAATCAAAGGATGAAATTTAGTTATTTTGTTGAATTTAGGAAAAACAAAGAATTGCAAGCAATGATAGGTAAAAATCAATTAACCTTGGAGCAATTCTGTGACTGGGTAGGTAAAGACAAGTTTAGAAGAGGTGAAGATGTTAGAAAATTACCATTAGTATTAAAAGATGAACAATCAAGAATTGAATTAGAAAATAATGATTTTCAAGCTGCGTTGGATCAATTAGGACAAAAAAATCCATCTGCAAATTCTAAATTATTTGAAGATATTCAAAAAGTAATAAAAGGAATTGACAAATTATCTTTTTCTGAATTTACTGAAATAAAAAATGGTTTTCAACAAGGTAAATTAAATGATTTAAAATTACTTTATAGTAAGACGGAAAATCTTTTAAAAGATCTTGGGATATTAAAGTAATGGCAAGTAACCAACACCAATTCATTTTAGGTCTTATCAACAGAAAGATATTTGAATATGGATTTTCAATTGTATTTCTTGATGGTAAAGTTTCTGGTGCTTTTCATCAGAAATTTAAATTTCCTCCAAGTATTCTAAGACATCGTCCTGATGTAATTGGTATTAATGAAAATGGGTATATATGTATTGGTGAAGCAAAAACAAAGAATGATTTATTTAATAAAAGAACAAAAGAAGAATTTCTTGATTTCTCAAATTATGAAATAAATGGAAAAAGTTGTCTATTGATTATTGGTATTCCAAGTTCTTCTTATAATGATTTAAATATTTTATTAAACAAATTAGAACTCCATAATAATAGTAATATTGAAATATTATCAATACCGGACGAAATAATAAATGAATAGAGTGATACAAAATTATGAGGCTAAAACAATACCACTTCCTCATCAATTAGAAGCAATAAATTATATCTATAAAAATCCAACAGTTGCTTTATTTGATGAACAAGGATTAGGAAAAACCAAAATAATAATTGATGCATTAGCTATTGATATGCATGAAGAAAAAATACAAGGTGTTTTAGTAATTGCACCAATGTCTTTACTGTTTAACTGGGAACAAGAAGTAAAAAAGCATTCTCATTTATTACCAATAGTATTGAAAGGAACAAGTAAAGAAAAAAGATATAGATATTTAACAGGAGCTAATTTTTATATAATAAATTATGAATCTATAGTTTCTGAATTAGAAAGAGTAAAGCGATTTTGTAAAAGCAGAAAAGTAGCAATTGTTCTTGATGAATCCACAAGAATAAAAGATCCGAAATCAGCAACCGCAATATCAATATTTCAATTATCAAAATTAGCAGAAAAAAAAATAATAATTTCTGGAACGCCTATTGCAAATAAACCTTATGACATTTGGTCTCAGTTTTATTTTTTAGATTGTGGTATTCTCTTTTCTGATGATTTTAAAAAATTTAAATCAAAATTTAATATTAGAAATATTGATTATAAAAAAAACATGGTGGAATTAAATGAATGTTTAAGTAAAAATTCTATTCGTAGATTAAAGGATGATGTCCTTCAGCTTCCTGAAAAAGAATATATAAATATTTTTGTGAATCTTTCTGGAGAACAGTTAAGATTATATGATGAACTTTGCAATTTATTAAAAATAGAAGTAACTAATATGAATGGTGAAAAAACATATGATGAATCTGATGCAATATTAAAAAAACTATTAAGATTAGCGCAAATTGCATCAAATCCATTTCTTGTTGATAAAAGTTATAAAGAAACACCTGTAAAATATTCAAAATTACATGATCTTATAGAAACGATAATTGAAAGAAAAGAGAAAGTAGTGATTTGGACTTGTTTTATAGAAAATATTAGATTATTAAAAGAAAAATTTAAACAATATATGCCACTTGTTATATATGGAGAAATACCTATAAAAGATCGCGCAGAATACGTAAAAAGATTTCAACTATCAGAAGAAAATAAAATTATGATACTTAATCCATCAGCAGCTAGAGAAGGTATAACATTAACTAATGCTAATAATGCTATTTATTTAGATAGAAATTTTAATTTAATTGATTATTTACAATCACAAGATAGAATACATAGAATATCACAAGAAAAAAAATGTAAAATATATAAAATTATTGCAAAAAATACAATTGATGAGTACATAGAACAATATATTGAAGTAAAAAGAGATATAGCTAACTATATACAGGGTGATAAAGAAAATATAAATAAAAAAGTATTTCAATTTTTTGATAATAAGTCTCAAATATTAAAAGCATTAGGAGGATAAGGTGATGAAAAATAGTATTACAGTATTAGGTAGAATAATCTCATACGAATTAAAAGATCTTGATATAAATGAGGTTCAGTATTATCCAGACAATCCAAGAATAAATAATATTGTTAGCAGATTTCAAAAAAGTGAAATAACACAAGAACTTATACAACAAGAATTATTAAAATTAGAATCTACAAAGGAGAGAATGAAAGATCTAGAAGAAAACAAGGGGATTATTGATGAAATATATGTTCTAAGAAAACAAGTAATTGAAGGAAATACTAGATTATGTGCCTTTAGAAGATTAAATCAAAAATACCCAGAAGAAAATAGATGGAAAAAGATAAGTGCTAGAATCCTCCAAGAAGATGTTACAGAAGAAGAACTTTTCTACATTTTAGGAATATTTCATTTAAAAGGAAAAACAGAATGGAGTGCATATGAAAAGGCAGCTTATATTTATAAAATGATTGCTGTATTGAAAAAAAGTCCTGATGAAATAGCAAAACAGCTTCGTATGCAGAAAGGGAATATAGACGCTTCCTTAAAAGCGTATAAATTAATGAAAAACAAATTTCTTTCAAAAAATAAAAATTCAAATAAACAGAGTGATGAATTAAGTAAGTTTAGTTATTTCGATGCGTTTTATCATCAAAAAGAACTAGTCGAACGAGCACAGAATGCACCAGATTTTGAAAATACTTTTGTTTCATGGGTTAAAGAAGAAAGATTTAAAAATGCTCAAGGGGTAAGAGATTTACCTAAAATAATGAATAATAAAAGAGCTCTAAAAAATTTTAGTGATAATGAGCCTGAAACGGCATATAATGATGCTATGCAAATATTACATCAATACAAACCTGAAAAAGTAGATAAATTTTATAAAAAATTTGAAGAATTTTCTAATTTTATAGATGATGTAGAGATAAATAAACTAAAAGAAGAAATTATTGAAAGCAAACAAAAAAAACATGTAATTGAAACTTGTTATAAAAAATTCATAAAATTTATAAAAGAGTGCGGATTAGATGTATAAAAATAATAAACTAAAAATATTATTAATAGAACCTTCTTATCAATGTAAATATCCTCCATTAGGATTAATGAAATTATCTACATTTCATAAACAGAGAGGAGATGAAGTTGTATTTGTAAAAGGACTTGATAAAAATAAGAAAAATGGAGCATGGGATAGGATATATATATCTACTTTATTTAGTTTTTATTGGGACATTACTATAAAAACTATTAATTATTATGAATGTAGTGTTAAAGATTTAAAAAATTTATTTATAGGTGGTCCGATGGCAACAGTTATGGCTAAGGAAATAGAAGAAATAACTGGTTTTAAAACAATTCAAGGATTACTTAATGAAAAAGGAAAACTTAATATAACAGGAGATCATCTGATCGATAATATGGTTCCCGATTATGATTTGTTAAAACAAATTTCGTATAAATATATATCTGATGATGCGTATTATAGTTATGCAACAAGGGGATGTATAAGAAAATGTCTTTTTTGTGCAGTCCCAAAAATAGAGCCATTATATCAAGAATATGTTCCATTTAAAAAACAAATACAATCTATTAAACAAAATTTTGGTGAAAAAAAAGATTTGTTACTTCTTGATAATAATATACTTGCTTCACCATGTTTTGAAAAAATTATTAATGATATTAAAGAGTTAGGGTTTTCAAAAGATGAAAGGTATAATGGAAAATTACGATATGTTGATTTTAATCAAGGTGTAGATCTAAGAAAAATTACTAAAGAAAAAATGAAATTATTATCAGAAATAGCAATCAGACCATTAAGAATAGCTTTTGATGATATTAAATATAAAGATCAATATATAAAAGTTATTGAAATGGCTGCTGAATATGGAATCCTAAATTTATCAAATTATATTTTGTATAATTATAAAGATACACCAAAAGATTTTTATGAAAGATTAAAAATAAATGTAGAATTAAATAAAAAATTAGGAACAAAAATATTTTCATTTCCTATGAAGTATATTCCAGTTAGTAACAAAAATAGATTTTTTATAGGAGAAAACTGGAATCAACGCTTTTTAAGAGGGATACAATGTGTTTTGCATGTTACTCACGGAGTTGTAAGTCCGAACAAACCTTTTTTTGAAGCTGCATTTGGAAAAAATTATTCTGAGTTTAAAAAAATATTATTAATGCCAGATTCATATATCATGTATAGAGAAAGCAAGAAAAAAAATAAAGTAAAACAGTGGCATGATACACTTGAAAAATTGACAGCTGCACAAAAAAAGCAATTTATGGAGAATATCTTAAATAATACTTTTACTTTTGTTTCAGAGTATAAAAATGTTAACAAAATGATGTCTTTTTATAAAGATAAGTAATAAAAAGAAAAGACTTAATGTTCGCCGTAAAAATATGCAAGGTGCAAAATTTTCGGAGATTTAAAAATTTTTGTGTAAAGCGCTATACTACCAAGGAGGAAAAGTATGGCGATAACAAAAGAAGTGTTAGACGAACTGCTGAAGGACTGCAACAGTCCGGATGAGTTCTACGGACCGGAAG
>Ga0209755_10001017_pt1 | contig 46938 bp, 30 predicted proteins | sample TergutCo191P1_FD_187301 | JGI IMG/M metagenome (GOLD analysis project Ga0209755, IMG submission 187301) | Cornitermes sp. P1 segment gut microbial communities from Petit-Saut dam, French Guiana - Co191P1 (SPAdes) (version 2) | ecosystem: Host-associated > Arthropoda: Insects > Digestive system... | reverse complement strand
GGTTTCCAGCGACGCGGCAAGCTCGCGCTGGAAGGCCTGAAGGCTTGCCCTGTTTTTGGGGCCGTTCAGCATGGAAAACACCGCCCAGGCGTGGCGGGCTTTGTCCAGGGGGTAGGCTTCGAGCCACTCCCCGTAGGCTTCGTGTATCCGCTCCCAGCTTTCGGCCCTGCCGGAGCCTATTTCCAGGCGCAGCCCGTCAACGCGGAAGGCCGGCACGATTTGCCCGCCCATGTTCACCCACTCTTTGACTCTTTCCCCCTCTGCGCCGCCGGCGAGCTGAACGGCCATGTCGTCGAAGTCGAGCTCGGGCCTTTCGTGCAGGAACAGCGCCAGGGTTCTTACGGCGTACCAGTGCAGCATCTGCCGGTAGGCGGCAAGGCCCTCGAGCGGGCGCAGGATTACCTGCCCGCGCTTGCTGTGCTCGAGGCAGCGGTGCGGAACCGCGATTTCGCTTACTTCGCTGCCCATGTCCTCCGCGTCCTCCGCCGAGGAGCTTTCGGCCTCGATCCACCCCTCGAGCAGCTCGATTGCCGCGATTATCTCCTCCGCCGTGTCCGGTGCAAGGTAGTCCGTTTCGATGTGCTGGGCCTTGGTTGCGCGCCGGTCGCGCATGCGCACTTTCCAGGAGTTGCGCTCAAGGGCGTACAGGTTGTGGAGCCAGTAGTAGGCGGGCATAAGCTCGAGCCTGTTCTTGTTTGCGTTGTTGTTCAGCAGGGAAAACGGCAGGGTGATGTTGAGCTCGGCCGGGTATTCCCCCTTGGCGATAAGCACGAACGACGCGAAGCAGCTTGAGTGCTTGAGCGAAACGGCAAGGCCGGGCCAGAAGCCGCGCCCGGCCCGCAGCTCGCCGTCGTTGGCCCTGCTGTTGTGGTTGCTGCCTATGGTCGCCGCCGCCGCCATGTTGGACATTCCCTGCACAAGCGTGGCAATCAGAAACGAGTTGTTGTGGTGCTGCTCGTGCATGGGAAAAATCAGGTTGTTGAGGTTTTCGCAGCATGAAACCGTGGAGTTGTCTCCCAGCACCGAGTGGAGAAGCCGCGCCCCGTACTTCAGGTTGCAGTTTCTGCCCATTACGAAGCGGACGGCCTTGGAGCCGTAAAAGATGCGGCACCCGTAGCCCACGATTCCGTTTATCAGCTCCACGCCCTCGCCTATCTGGGAAGGCTCGTCCTTCGAGGAGAGAATCGAGATGTTCTTGAGCTTGTTGGTTCCCTTGATGTAGGCGTGGCTGCCGACGACTACGTCCTTGATGATGGCGCAGCTTTTGATTACGGTCCTCTCGCCTATGGTTCCGTAGCTTCCGCGCCGGCCGCCGTAGCGCTCCTGGGTGATTTTGGCAAGCTTCTCGGTAAGCCCGGTGTCGTCGCGGTAGGCGGCCCACAGAAAGGCGTCGGCGGGGAGCATGTCCTCGAAGGGCAGAATCGAACGCCCGCCGGCCTCGTTCATTACGTCTATCCATACGCGGACGCTTTCGTCCTCGCCGTCCTTCAGCGCGCCGTTGCCGAATTTCGCGTGGTTTGTGGTCTGCATTTCGCCGATGCGGGAAAAGATGCAGCCGTTCCCGATTATGTAGTGCGAGATGTACGAGCAGTCCTGAATGGAAACGTCGTCGCCTATGTCGCAGGAGATTATCGTGCTGTTTCGGATGCCGGCCGGCACGCAAAAGTCGTGGTGTTTGAGCAGCACGTTCCGCATGGTGCCAAGCCTGACCATTCCGTGAAAGGTGGAGCCGCGAATAAGGCCGGGATCGAAGGGGTCGCTTACGAGCAGGCTGTCCCAGTCCCAGCAGTAGTTTCCGTGCCGTATGAGGATTTCGGTTTCTGCGGGTTTGAGCTTTCGCCAGACGGGGGTTTTTTTGAGGAGCTTTTGGACCTGCTCGTTGCGTACCCAGTATTCGTCCTTTCCGGGTGGCAGGAACTCCGGCGGGATGAAGTCGTAGCCGTAGCGCGCCGCCGGCAGAAACACGTTCTCCTCTTCCATTACTCGGCCTCCCCCCACCAGACGCTGTGGAAATGCAGGTTTGCCGACATCACGTTGAGCCGCTTTACTCTGGAAACATAGCCGTACCGAATGTAAACGAGATGTTCGGTGACGCGCCCCGTGATTTCATATATGAATATTGGATGCCCGGTTTCGCCCCAGTCGGGGTGGCGAAGGGTGTTGGTGCGTATGGCTTCGAACCAGTGGTCGAGGTAGTCGCCCAGATCGCGCTCGGCGAACGAGTCGAAGTCGGGGCGCAGAGCCGGCGGGGGCCATGTTTCGAACAGCGGCACTTCGGGCCTTCTTTCGGCCTCGAACCTGCGGCGCACGTAGGCGTCGGCCTCTTCCGCGCTTGCAAAGAAAAGGATGGTGGCCCGGTCGTTTGCAGGGCGGATAACCTCGTACCAGTTCATGCGCGAGTTGAAGAAGTAGACGCCGGACGGACACGGCTCGTCGCTTGAGAAAATGCCGAAGGGGACGGCCTCAAGCCGCCCGACTATGCCGTCCTCTTCCGGGGCCGGCCGCGCCACCTCTACCGAGCGGCACCCGATTAACAGTGCGGCCCCCAGCAGGGCCGCAACAACCACTAGTTTTTTCACGGGGCTTTCTCCTCTGTCACGTTTTGCGTCCATTCGACGCCCGAAAAAATCCGAGCGAAGGCCGACTCAGGGTTTTTCAAAACCCGCGACCCCCGGGTTATTTTGCAAAGCGAGATGCCAAGGTCCTTGGCAATCGCCCGATGCGGAACCTTCCGTTTCAGACCCTTGACCAAGGCCCACCGCGCGGCAATGTCCGCTATTTCCGCCGGGGTAAGCAGGCACCTGAGAAAGTCCGCGACAAACGCGCCGTCCTCCGCCTTTGCCAGAACCGCGGCAAGCTCGACAAGATTTTCTTCGACCCTTGGATCTTTGACGTTCATACGTGGATTATAGCGTATTCCGCCCGTGGAAACAACGCGATTCTTGAGGGCGGGGGTGTCGGGTGAATCGGATTTACTTGCATAATTCTCCCGCCTTCTACCATAGACAACTACCTCGGGAAATACAGCCAAGAACGGAGGTTATTCTTCGAAGACGGGCGACAACTCTATCGAAAGGCCCGGAAACGAAGCCACCGGCGCGGCGTCCCTTTCCCCGTAGGTTTTGGACGTAACCCTGTCACCGTCGAAAAGGTAGGCAATGACGGACTTGCTCTCGCCGTCCACCACCCAGTATTCGCGCACGCCGGCGTCGCGGTACAGGTTGAACTTTCGCTGCATCTCAATTGCGGTGTTCGAAGGGGACAGAATCTCCGCCACGAAATCCGGCGCGCCGCAGCAGCCCTCCGGCCCGCGCTTCTCCCTACCGCAAACCACGGAAATGTCCGGCTGCACGACGGTGTTGTCGCTGCCGACGTCTTCGCCGTCGGGGCCCTCTTCCCAAAACAGCCGCACGTCGTATGGCGCAGGGTACGCCTTGCATTCCCTGCCCAGCAAAAAGGTGGCGATTTGCCTATGCATCTCCCCAAGGATGGCTTGATGGTAGGCGTTCGGGGCCGACATGGCGAAAGCTTCGCCGTAGATGATCTCCCAGCGCTCGCCGGGTTTTAGCTCCCATGCCTTGTAGTCCGCGTAAGTCCAGCATGTCTCGGCGGCGTTTTCCGCCTTCAAAAGCGCTCCTGCCATGCCTTTAGGATAGGCGTGCCGCACGGCATTGTCAATGGACTGTACAAACAGTCTACGCTAGGCCGTCTCGGTACCTGGCACCCGGCCACGCTTGCACGGTGAAAAACAGTTACTCCGACCTTGACAGAATATCCTTCCTGATTTCCTGTAAGCATTCATAAATCAGCCAGACACGCTCCAGAAATTCATCGATGCGAAAGTTTGATTTGTCAAAATACCCATTGATATAATACATGGACGCATGGAAATCCGTTTTTATGCCGCAGCTCATGCATATTACCATTGTGGTAAATTCCGTTACAACCTCGTCAAGATTTTTGTCGTTCGTATAAGTTCCCAGCATGATGTCAATCGCGTGTACCAATTCGTGAATAAAAGTGGAGGCATTGTCGCTTCCCATAACGATTCTGTTTTCTGCAGAGATGAACATGCCATACGGTTCAATGGTTTCCCTTTTTTCCACGGTGATATTCAGATGTCTGGCAACCTCGATTAACGGCAGGGTGTTGACGTCAAAATGCCTGAACCTGTTTATGTGCTCGTTTATGTCCACCGTTCCATCCCTGCATTTCAACGCCGGAACATACCCGTATGTCAGGCCGTTGTTTTCCTCGTCGATTACAAGCACTTTGTCATAAACGAGGTTGGAAAACTTTATTTCGTTACCGGCCTTTGGTCTTATCTTGAGTATTTCGCTCATTGCCACCTTTATGGTCTTTCTGGTGTTTTCCGAGACTTTTATCTTGTCTGCGCAAATTCGAAAACCATGAATGTTGCTGGGAGTATTACCCTTACTGAAAACACGATCCCTGTAAAGCAAATCGTACAAAAACTCAGACATTCCCAAACCCTATCCTTTTTGCCGCAGTAATACCGCTTTGCAACTCATCCCCGCAGGCGTCAGAATCGAACAGGTCAAGCTGCCCGTTTTCATGATTGGCGCAAGCCATATCCGCCAGGGAATGACACGAAACGCGAAGGTTGGTTCTTTCTTCTTTATCTGAGCACACACAATCCCCCTTACAATGAAGACCGCCCCAAAACGGAGAACGCCGGGACGGTCAAGTTTCATTGCCCAGAATCCATGCCGGAGACCGGGTTGGCTCCACATCGGGAACCTTTTTGACAGCGGTCGGAGCCGCTTGGGTTGTGTGAGCTTCTAAAAGCCCGATTGTATCAACCTGGCGCAGTGCCCAGTGTATGATCAAACCTGTGTTCATTATAGCGCGCACGGCCTTTTTTTGTCAACGGGTTGTTGACGAGCTTGTCGTGGCGAAGACCGCCGCGGCGTATTGTTGACACTTGGCTTAAAACGATATATTATGAAGCAAAAGCTTTGCACGGGAGGTTTGCCTATGGAGCATCGGGCTTTCGCGGACGGCGAAATCGAACGCGTCGCCGCGCTTCTTAAAAGCGAGGGGATTGTCCCCAGGCATCCGGTCAAGTCGCTTATAATCCAGGTTACCAAAAAACTGCAACACGCCCTGTTCCCGGGATACTTCGAGGACAACCGGCTTAGGGACACCGCCACAAACTACCGGCTCTGCTCCCTCCTTGACGAAATCCTTTCCGAGCTTGCCTGCCAAATATCTTTTGCGCTAAGCCACAGTCCGCAACACGAAAAGACGGACGCCGCCGAGCTCGAACGCGAGTCGGCGGACGTGGCGTTGAGGTTCCTGTCGAAGCTCCCGGTCGTTAAGGAGTATCTGGAATCCGACATAGAGGCGGCCTACGATGCCGACCCGGCGGCTTTCAGCAAAGCGGAAATCATAATTTCGTATCCCGGAATATATGCGGTCATGGTTTACAGGCTTGCCCACGAGCTTTACTCGCTTTCGGTGCCGCTGATTCCGAGGATCATGACGGAGCACGCGCACAGCGTTACCGGAATCGACATTCACCCCGGCGCGTCGATTGGCAAATACTTTTTTATGGATCACGGCACGGGAATTGTTGTCGGCGAAACTACGGTAATCGGCGAGCGCGTGAAGCTTTACCAGGGCGTTACGCTTGGCGCGCTCTCCACTCGCGGCGGGCAAAAGCTGCGCCTCAAAAAACGCCATCCCACTTTGGAAGACGAAGTAACGGTATATTCCGGCGCGTCCATTCTTGGCGGCGACACGGTTATAGGCAAAGGCAGCGTAATAGGCGGCAATATGTTTATCACAAAATCGCTGCCGCCAAACACGCGGGTAAGCCAGAAGTGCCACGGCCCCGAGTACAGCGCACTGGGAAACTGCCGCGAAGAAAAGTAACAAGGAGGTTTACATGAAACGCTATGTGATTGTCGGCAACGGAACCGCAGGAGCTTCCGCCGTCGGCGAAATCCGCGCAAGGGACAAAGAAGGCGCCATCACCGTCTTTGCCCGCGAGAGCCATCCCTATTATTACCGCCCCAAGCTGCCGGACTATATGGCGGGGCAGACAAGCCTGGAAAAGTTCACGATACACGGGCTTTCCCATTACGAAAAGCTTAACGTGGATTTGCGGCTTGGCGAAAACGTTGCGGCAATCAATCCCGCAAAGAGGGAAGTGCGCGCCGAGAAATCCGGAACGCTGCCGTACGACGAGCTGCTTCTCGCCACCGGTTCAAGCTGCTTTCTGCCGCCGGCGAAGGGAAACGACAAGGCCGGAGTTTTTACCCTTCGCACGATTGCGGACGCGGACGCGATTGTCGCAGAGGCGAAAAAAACCGCGAGCCGCGAGCCGACCGCCGTTCTTGTAGGGGCCGGCCTGCTTGGGCTTGAAGCCGGACACGCGCTTATCGGCCTGGGGCTGAAGGTAGAGGTGGTGGAACTCTCCGACAGGCTTTTGCCCCGCCAGCTCGACGGCGCAAGCTCGAAGCTGCTGCAGACAAAGCTTGAAGCAATGGGTTTCTCCTTTCGCCTTGGAGCCAAGCTTCTGGAAATAACCGGCGGGGAGGCCGTTGCCGGCGTTGTTCTGGAAGACACCGAAGCCGCGATCTGCCGCATCGATTGCGGCCTTGTGCTTTTTTCGGCGGGCGTAAGGCCCAACCTCGAGCTTGCAAAGTCGGCGGGCCTCGAGCTTGGCGGTTCCGTAAAGGTGGACAAACACATGAGAACAAGCTCGCCGGGGATTTGGGCGGCGGGCGACGTGGCCGAATTCGAGGGCCGGCCCTGCGGCGTGTGGCCGACGGCGATGGCCCAGGGTAAAATCGCCGGAGCTTCCATGGCGGGCGTGCCGTGCGAGTACATTCCGCGAACGCCGGGCATGGCGCTAAAGGTTGCCGGCATCGAGCTTGTCTCCGCCGGAAACATCGACGCGGAAAACTCGGCCGCCTCAAAGCTTTTCGTTTCGGGGGGAGCCTACCGCAAAATCGTGCTGGAAGAAGACGTTATCAAAGGCGTAATCTTTTTGGGTTCCACCGCCGGGGCCAACGACTGCATCGCGGCAATGGACAGGGGCCCCCGCCTTGGCAAGCTCGCCGACGGGCTTGACCGCGAGGGGTTCGACTTTGGCGATTTGCGCAAGCTGGGGATGGGCGAGGGAAAATAGCGTTCCCCCTAAAACAGCCCCCTGCGCAATCGGTACAACGGCCATACCACAGGCGGCGTTCCAGACAAGCTCGTTTTCGTTAAGGTTCCCCCGCTCGTTCCACTCAAACGAGCCGGAGCGTCCGCTGGTGGCGGAAAGAAACAACAGGGTTGAAATGCTTAAGCCTGTGCCGCATGTCGATTAAGCTTTCAACCCTTTCGATTCGCCCCAGGTCTTAGCTGCTAATAAACGGCGTAGGCCCGTTCATGCCGGACTGAAAGAAGGAGAGGTGCAGCAGCCGTGTCCCACAATTTTTGTTGAGTTGACACTCTGCGTGAATCATGCTACCATGGCTCAACCCGTTTGGGAAATCCATATTCCGAAGGAGGTGCTTCATGACAGCGATTGTATTATTAAAGGTGATTGTCGCCTAACCAAAAACTCGGCATAGGCCAAAAGCGTGGTTTCCGCCAGTATCCCATCACGGTGATCCGCGCCGTTCCTGTGCCAAAATCCTGACAAAGAAATTTCTCGAATTGCCGACTGCGGTTTGTCGCAATGTGCGCGCATGGAGCGCGTGTGCGAGGCGAAAACCCGCAAGCCTGGGTTGCAACGTTGCGCCCCGGCTTTGCGTACGCGCCGTATTTGGCAAACAACAACGACAATGAACCGCCGAATTCCGCCAAGAGGCCGGCGTTTCCCGAAGGAGCCAACATGATCGATTTGAAACAGTATGGTTACGAGGAAAGCGATGCGCCCGCCGAGGGCCTCGAGCCGGGAAGGGTAACGGGGCAGCATCGGGATCATTACAGGATCGTTTGCACACATGGCGAGGCGCAGGCCGTTCTGAAAGGCGCGTTTATCCACGGCGCGCGCCTGCGCAACGATTTGCCGTGCGTGGGCGACTTTGTGCTATTGCGGCGCAACGAAAACGGGCCGGCGCGTATCGAGGCCCTGCTTCCGCGCCGCTCGAAATTTTCCCGCTCCGATTTTTACGGGCAGGCGGTCGGGCATATCAAGGCGAACCGCGAGCAGATAGTCGCGGCCAACTTTGACCACGTGTTTATTTTGACGTCGCTCAATCTGGACTTTAACGTAAACCGCGTCGAGCGTTATCTTGCGCAGGCCTGGCAAAGCGGCGCGCAGCCGGTGGTGCTTTTGACGAAAGCGGATTTGGCGAACGATTTTGGCACCCAGCTCGATGCCGTTTGCCAAGCCGCGCCGGGGGTTCCCGTGCACGCGCTTTCCGGCCACACGGGATTTGGCCTGGACGCACTGGACGAATACCTGCGGCCAGGAAAAACCTCGGTGTTCCTTGGAATGTCCGGCGTGGGCAAGTCGTCGCTGCTGAATGCGCTGATGGGGCAAGAAGTGGCGACCGTCAAGGCCATTCGCGAGGACGACAGCCGCGGCCGCCACACCACCACCCATCGCCAGCTTTTCATGCTTCCATCCGGCGCAATGGTCATCGACACTCCCGGAATGCGCGAGCTTGGGCTGTTCGACGCGGGCGAGGGAATAAGCGCCGGTTTCGCCGACGTGGAGGAGCTGTTTGCGCAGTGCCGCTTTAGCGACTGCCGCCACGAGACCGAACCCGGCTGCGCTGTGCTTGCCGCCCTTGCCGAAGGCTCGCTGCCGCATGAACGCTGGGAACGCTACGTCGCATACAAAAGGGAGATCAAACACGTCAACGACAGGGCGGGGCTAATCGCCGAGTGCAAGGCGTTTTCCAAGACGGCCACAAAGCAAAACAGGAAGTGGAAAAAAATGATGGAGGAATCATAAAACGATTGCGTGAAGGGCGTGCGCATTTGCGCGCTCTTCACGCGGGCTTTAGGGGGCATGCCAAAGCTTAGACTGCTCTTGTTGCCCCTACCTGTCGTTCATGTGCTTGCGGTAAAACGCGTTTCGGTATTGGCTGGGCGATACCCCTTCCTGTCTTTTGAATACCTTCCTGAAATATTTCTCGTCCCGAAACCAGACAACCATCGCAATGGACTTGACAGGCTCATCGGATGAAAGAAGCGATTTTCTTGCCGCGCTGATTTTCATGCGGTTTATATAATCCAGCAGCGAGCAGCCAACGCATTTTTTGAAAGCGTGGGAAAGATAGTTTGGGTTATAGTTAAAGGCCTCCGCCACTCTGGCAACGCCAGGGTCTTTCGCGTAGTTGATCCTGATCCATTCCATAATATTGGTAATATGTTTGTAAGTTGAAAAAACCGCCCCTACGTCGTAGCCGCCAACGAAGTCCGTGGAGATTTCCATTGCCAGCAAGCTTAGCGCATAATTTGCCAAATACTCGGAATGCGACTTTCGCTCCCCCGCATCCAAAAGCTGCTTAAAAAGCATAATCGCCCGCGACCCGCACTGCAGCTTTCCAGTTTCGGGAATTATGTAATTGTTTGTGGTAATGTTGTTTTCCTTGGCAAGATACAGCTTTTCGCCGACGGCTTCTTGGCTTATCAGCCTGTAGTTGTTCCGCCTAATCTGGAAATGGCACCAATAGTATGACAAAGCTCCTGCAGAGGGCCGGTTGCCAAAATGCAAAGCTCCGGGGATAAGCAGGATGTATTGGTTGGCCCCGATGTCGTGGGAAACGCCGTTTTGCTCAACGTGCAGAACACCCAGGCTGCCAAGAATAAGCACGAAAGTGTCGATGGTTCTTTTGGGATGCACAAAGCCCCCGTCGTTAACCAGTTGACCGCTGCCGATATAGCGCAGGGGCATTGGGCTTGGCGAAACCAGATACAGCACCTGTGATTTTTCCCCTAATTATGTGATTTGACATAGTTCACCATTGCAGAAACCCCTCTTAGCATTATACAGGATGAAGGCAGACTGCGTAAAGCACGGAAAATCCGTCTCGCTAAACGAGGTAACCGTAACCGGCCGTTTCTGGAGGGCCTTTATGGAAAAAGCCAGAACCCAGGTTATACCCTACCAATGGGAGGCCCTAAACGACAGAATTCCCGATGCCGAGCCAAGCTATGCGATGTGCAATTTCCGCGTGGCGGCAGGGTTTTTCAGGACAGCGATTTTGCAAAATGGCTGGAAGCCGTTGCCTACAGCTTGATGTGGCACCCTGACCCCGCCCTGGAACAAACCGCCGACGGCGCAATCCAGGACATTATCGCCGCACAACAGTCCGACGGGCATTTGAACACCTACTATATTATCAACGGTTTGGATAAACGCTTCACCAATCTAAGGGACGACCACGAGCTCTATTGCCTTGGCCACATGCTGGAAGGCGCGATAGCCTACCAGCAAGCTACAGGCAAGGACGAACTGCTCAAAGCTCTGGTTCGGTACGTGGATCTGGTTGACAGCTTGATAGGCCCGGAAGCCGGAAAGCTGCGGGGCTACCCCGGACATCAGGAGCTTGAGCTGGCTCTTGTGAAGTTTTATGGCATAACCGGAAATGAAAAACATCTGCGCCTTGCAAAATATTTTATCGACGAACGCGGCAAGGAACCTCTGTTCTTCCGCGATGAAACCTAAAAGTACAAAAATGATTTTTACTGGAAGGACAGCCTGTTCCAGTATGCCTACTACCAAGCTTCGCAGCCGGTTCGTAACCAGCAGCACGCGGTGGGCCATACGGTTAGGGCCGTGTATATGTACGCCGGAATGGCGGATGTGGCACGGGAAACCGGGGACGAAACGCTCTTTGAAGCTTGCCGACGTCTGTGGAAGGACGTTACCCGCAGGCAGATGTACGTAACGGGCGGTATAGGTTCGTCCCAGTACGGCGAAGCTTTCACCTTTGACTATGACCTGCCCAACGACACGATGTACACCGAAACCTGCACCTCCATTGGCCTTGCCTCCTTTGCCCAGCGGATGCTGAACGCCGAGCCAAAGTCCGATTACACCGACGTATTGGAGCAGGCCCTGTACAACGGGACTATCAGCGGCATGTCCGTGGACGGCAAAAGTTTCTTTTACGTTAATCCTTTGGAAGTTCTGCCAGAGGCATCGGCGAAGGATCAACGCCGGGAGCACGTAAAGCCGGAGCGTCAGAAATGGTTCAACTGTTCCTGCTGCCCTCCGAACTTGGCAAGGATACTGACTTCTTTGGAAGCGTATGCCTATTCAAAACGCGGCGATACTTTTTACATGCACCTGTTTGTCGGCGGCACGGTAAACACTCCGCTTGATTCCGGGGTTTTGGGATTGGAGGTTGCCACGGATTACCCTTGGGACGGGAATATTTCTATTACCGTTACCAAATCCACACCGCAGGCAGAGCTGGCCGTTCACCTGACAGGATGGTGTGAAAGCCATTCGCTTTTTGTGAACGACAAACCTACGGAAGGGGAAATTCGGGACGGCTATTTGTGCCTTACGGGGTTCAACGTGGTGAAAGAATTCTGTAAAATTGGAAATGTCCGTTACGTTGCTGGAAGCCAATCCGCAAGTACGTGCAGATATCGGCAAGGTTGCCATCCGGTGTGGCCCGATAGTCTACTGTATGGAAGAAGCCGACAAGCCGACACTGACGCGGACTTGCACAGGGTTTTCCTGAAAAAAGACGCACGGTTTAGCTGCGCCTACGACGAGAGCTTTATGGGCGGGGCGGTTCTGCTGGAATCCCCCGGCCTGCGATTGGATCATGGAAGCTGGGATCCGGATACGCTGTATCGCAAAAGCCAACCGGCACAATACGAGGAAGTCTCATTGAACTGGGTTCCTTACTATTTGTGGGCAAACCAGGGAGCAGGCGAAATGTGTTGCTGGGTACACACTGTTTAGTCAAACCAAATTGTTTGGGATAGGAGGAGTTGTTATGAAGAAATTGTTGGTACTGTTGGTCGTATTATCACTCTCGATAGGGTTTATGACATCATGCAGGGACGACGGAGACAGACGTGTTACCATTCGCTTTAGCATGTGGGACACGGTTGACGAAAATGCCATTTTCATTTTCCACGGGACAAATGATGCTGATTCTCAATGCCGCCTTAAAGGAAGTGCCCCCAACAGTTGTATGAGGCGGCGGATCTTAAAGTGGCAAACTTCTTCCAGAGGTTCATTCATGTAACCTTGCCTAGTATTCGCCGATTATTTTGTTTAATGTTGTTATGGGTACCGTCAATTCATTTAACACGGTCTTTTCTATTATCTTCCCTCTCACGGGCGGAGGACCGGCAAACGAGACAATGGTGCTAAGCCTTGAGCTGTACAACTCTGCCTTTAGGATGTTCAACATAGGCATGGCTTCCGCAGTGGCGACTGTTCTGTTCGTGATTGTGGCATCGATTGCCGCTATACAGTTTAGGGTTTCCAAGAATGTTGTACACTATGATTAGCAGGGGTGCGATATGGTGCTAACCAAAAACGTCAGCGTGAAAATGCTACAGTATGCCATACTGATTGTTGTGGCCGTGTTTAGGGTGCCGGGGTCGCCGCACATGGTGCAGTGGAACTTGCAGATGGCCATGGCAACCTTGATGGCTATCCCGCCGATGATCCTTTACCTGGTTGCCTCAAGGTATTGTCCAAGGGAGTAAGGCGACAGGGTTAAAAGGCTAAATGCATGCGAGGGTTTATGCCCTTAAAACCCGTTCCCGCTTAGCCCCGCGACAATCTCCACATATATGCTTGGGATATCAATGCCGGATATTTTTTTCTGCTTGAAATCCAGTATTTCCGCGTGAGATATTCCACCTTCGATTTTGGTAATGGTATTGCCCCATTTCGCCGAGTGCTCGCTTACTATTCCGTCGTTTTTTCCCCGCACTTTTTTGACGTACAGGTACGAATAGAAAAACACCATATCGTCAAAGGCATTGTCCATGGTTGTGTACAGGCTTTGGTAGGACACCCCGCCATCCATCGTGATTTTTTCATTGAACCCATGCATCTCTGCCGTCGTTAGCTGGAAGTTTACATTATACAGGTTTGGGTTTGTGTCCCCGTACAGTTCGCCAAAAACCGCCAACACCTTTTTGCCAAGCTTTGTATGGGTGATTTTTCGGTTGTATATCAAGTCGGCAATCTCCGAGCCGTGATGGGGCGTATTTATTGTGGTCAAACTTGCTATTTTATCGCCAAAGCCGTGCCGCCAGATAAGATACCGCGAGTCTAGGCCTCCTTTGGAATGTGCAATGATGTTGACTTTTTTTCTCCCCGTTTCCTGCAACACTTTTTCGATAGTGCCTTTTAATGCCAAGGCGTTCGATTCATAATCGCCCCAGGCATCGGTGTTGCCCAGAAACACCTTTATTCCCCTAGCCATCAGGACTTCTGGAATTCTTCCCCAAAACTTAACCCTGCCCATTCTGTCATGCGCGAGAACTCCGTGCACTAAAACCACGGGATACTTTAAAGGGATGTTTTCAGGCATACATGCGTCCATCATGGCAGGGCTTTTTTTGCTCTCACTTAACCGCTTTGTATTTCCTGTTGCGGTTTGCCCCTGTCGCCATAACGACGCCCTCGCCAATCAGTTGCAACAGAACCCGCCCTGCGGTTTTTGGACTGCGCCCGATCAGCTCTGCCGCTTCCGACGCGCTAATTTCGTCATTTTCGGCAAGGTAAGCCAGAATAGTTTCACGGTATACTTTATCGGACAATTTATCGGACAATTTATCGGACAGTTCCTCGTTATCGGACAAATTACTGGGCAATTTATCGGACACATACCCGTTATCGGACATTTTATCGGACACATACTCGTTGTCGGACAAGTTATCGGACATCTCGGTGTCCGATAAATCGATGGAGACAATCGTCTTGAACACGTCGCCGTCAACCATTTCAGGCTCATCGTCGGAGTACATTTTCGCGAACCTATACAGGTTTCTGACGCCGGAGCCAAGAACATCGGCGCGTCCGATATGGATGAAGAAGCTGGCAAGCAGAGGGTTTTTCGGATATGGGGTAAAGCTGTAGGGATCGATGCGCCCAAGGGTTTTGGGCAGGCTCCAGTTTTCGGTTACAATGCGGTTGCGCTCGATAATGATTTTGGCGGGGTATGCGCTGGCATACTCGCGGTGTACAAGAATATTGCTAACAAGTTCGCGGGCGATTTGCGAGCGGATGCTTACGGACTGGTTGCCGACTATGAAGAATTTGTCGCGCGTATGTTTGCCGATAAAATCGACAAGCTGCTCATAGGCATCTATCAGATTTGTAATTACCATCAAGCGGTCGTCGTAGCGGTCGGTGTTTTCACGGCGTAAAATTGCATCGGTAACATAGTTTGCCGTGCAGGAACGAATTACTTCGTCCCGACCGAAAAGCAGTATTGCGGCAAGGTTGTAACCTGATTTTCCCGTTTCGCGATCTTCCTGATACAAACCCGTACTGCGCAGCAGCTCCGTGTCCGTCATGTTTGTCCACGGATGATCGGGCAGACGGTTGGTTGCCAATCGGCGGACCTTTGGTATAAGCTTGGCGAAATTAAAGTCCTCGTCTTTTGCGTAGGGGAATATCTTTCGCTCTGAATAATCCGAGGCCTTACGCCGATGCAGTTGTGCCACCATTTCGGAATTGCGGGAGATGTCCATATCGCCGTCTTCGGCGCGATCGTAGATTCTGCCGCCGAACATCACTACTTGGGAGCTCGGCGGGACAAAACACCACAATATCGTTTTGCCGTTAATCTTAGCTTCCTCCAATGCGATAAAGAGCGTTGGCGCAAACCGTTGCGGGTTGTTCAACGAATTTACAAAATCCTTTTTTATCTTGGCGACGGCTTTCGGCTTTACGCCGACGATGTCGCCATTGTCAGAAACACCAAGGAGGATGTGTCCACCATAACGGTTTGAAAACGCCGAGACGGTTTCGTAGACACTGCCGGCAAGCTCGTTTTCGCAAAGCTTGAACTCAACCGCCAGCCCCTCGCCGTCACGCAGAAGCTGTTTAAGTTTGTCAAACATTGTTCTGCATCCTCATCCTCAATCCACCCTAAACACCGCTCTGCTTAAATCCGCGGCAAAGCTGTAAATGTTCGCCCTGGACACAGGAGTCAGCTCATTCCAGGCGGCAGATGACATGTTCGTGTCCCTGCGGAAGACGGTTTCCCCGGTTTCCGTGTCAAGCAGATTGACGGAAACATGGTTGTGCGTGGGCACGTACCGTACAAACACCTCAAGCCTGAAGCGCGGGCTACCGCCCGGCACGGAAACTGGGCGGGTAAAGCCGGCTTTTCCAAGCGCCCTACGCATGGTTCTTTCATAGCGATGGGCATTGTGGATACGATGATCCCCGTGGTCTTCCCTAACAAGAAAGCGCACGTCGATTTCCACGGGCAGGGCAATGCCGGACTGAAGAAGCGCGCCACGGTTCAGCGCAAAAAGTTCCTCGGCGAAGGATTGGCGCGCTCGGCGTGTCCTGCCGTTCGTGGCAAACTCGCGGTAGGCCATGGCAATCATGTCGCGCTGCCAGACCGGGTCGAATCCCTCAAGCGCCATTGCGACTCTGTCAAGATTGCCAAGGAGCATACCCTCTTCAAGATCGTAGGAGGGGATCGACGCGGGAATGATGGAGGTCTCAAAGCTGCGCGCCTTTCTTAGGTAGGCGGCGGCACGGCGGGGGTATGTTCTGAAAGCGTTGAAAAACTGGATGTAGCGATCGATGGGGGGGGCACCCCGGTTTTCGCCGCCGGGTTCCCATGAACCAATATCGACAAAGCCGCCGCCCTCGCGGGTTATTCTGTCGTAGGCATCACCGGAGGCAAGACTGAACTTCTGCGAAAGCTTGCGGTGCACTATGGCATGGAACCGATAGGAAACCGTCCTAAACATGGAAGCGATTGCTTGGAAAGGCGTTCTGCTTGGCACAAAACGCTCGGCGCGGGCAAGCCCGGAATATGTGTTGTAAAGAAGATCGTGCACATCGCGCTTGTAACGATCGGGGTTGATTCCATAATGCGCCATCCACGCATGGTCGCTCACCCTTAAGCTAGAATGTCCATAGAGCCGTGCCTCTACCAGTCTGCCGGAAAGAAGGTGGACACGCGCAAGGCTCACTTTAGACAGGGGGGAGGGGTCGATCTCCCGCGCCTGAACAAAATCCGCCATTGCGCCCTGCAGCTCGAGCTGGCGCATCTGCAAATCGCCGCGCGAAAGAAAACCGGAAGCCCGCCGCTGGGCATTGAGCGAGGCGTTGGCTTGATCCATCGCAATATCGTGATAGAAGAAACGCGACTCAAGAATCGAAAGATTGTAGTGCGCCACCGCCCTAAAGCTCCGCGACCTTGCCCCAAGGTTTATCGCCATGTGGTACCAATACCTGCCTTCCTCGTGTCGGAACATCGCCGAGTAGATGGTTCCCAGCGTCATTGCAAAATCCTCGTCGTTGCCAAAACGTGCAAGCGCCTCCGTCAACAAACGTTCGCCGTCGGCAAGGCGGTGAACCTTGTAATACATCCAACCAAGATTGCTAATCGCGTGCCTGTTGTACGGGTCTATTTCAAGCAGCCGTTCAAGGAAAGCCACTGCGGCATGATCGCGGTTGAGAAAACTCGCGGTGCTTGCCAACCTTTGCAGAATATGCGTGTTGTTGGGATTTATCCTTTTCGCCAAATGGAACTCATCCCAGGCGAGGTTGTACAAAGCGCGGCTGTAATACAGATTGCCCAGAGCCCACGGAAAGCGGATGTCATCCGGGAACAGCCTGCTTCCTTCCTGATACAGCGAAATTGCCCTTTCCCAGTTTTCGGCGTGTTCGGCGCTGATGGCGGCCGAAAACAATTCGTTCGCATCAGGGGGAGGGGCAATATCGACGTTTTGCGCGGTGCCGTCATGGGTTGCGACAAATACGAACAAAAGCAAAAGAGCAAGCCCAGTTTTCCCCGCCGAAGGTTTCACGGGAAGGAGAAGCGCAAGGGGGGGGAGGGCCCACGCAAGGAACCGCCGCCACGGGGCAACGGCTTTCCCGTACGAAGCGTCAAAATGTTTGTAGGTATTTTGCATGTCCGCAAAATCCCCGTTGCCGTACTCCGGCGCAAAACGCGAGGCGGCAAACGCAAGGTACATCTCGTAAGTTCCCTTAACAATCGAGTTGCTGCGTAGCGCCCATTCGGATTCCGTTAGGGAAGCAGGGCAGCCCATTCCCGCAAGCCTGAGCCGCCTGCGGACGTGTTTCCATAGGGCAACCGCCTTTCTGCGTTCCCTGCGGTGCAGATTGGAAAGGAACAGGAAGCCGCACCGAATCAACACAAACGCTATTGCCAACAAAAACAGCACCAGCGGAAGCGCGATTTTCCTCAACAGCGCAACCCCGGCTTGGACAAACGAGCCGGCGCCCGTCAAGGCACCTTCTGAGTCCGGCCCCATTCTTACCCGAAGCTGTTCGCGGTTCTCAAGGATTTCCCTCATCAATCGTTCAAACAAATCCGGATCGACACCCATGGAAAAAGAGAACTCCTCGTCCTCGGCAAGATGCTCCGTGGTCGGGTCGAACTCCACCCAGCCGTAACCCGGAAAGAGAACCTCGACCCAGGCATGCGCCATGTCCGCGCGAACCGCGTAGTAGTTGAAAACCGATGAACCGGGATCCACAAAAAAGCCTGCCGCAACCCGCGCCGGAATTCCAAGCGAGCGAAGCATCAGCGTCATGGCAAAGGCAAAGTAGGTGCAGTAGCCTCTTTTCGTGTCAAACAAAAACCTTGCAAGCTGGTCGCCGTCCGCGGCGATGCCCGGCCTAAAGCTGTAGCGGAAGTCGCCGAACTTTAGGTAGGTGTATATGGCAAGAATTTTTTCGGGAAAGCTGTCGTAGTCGGCGGTCAATTCCTGTGCCAAAGCCCGCAGGCGATCGTCGTCGCCGTAATAGGTGAACATTGCGAATTCCCTTTCGGTCAAACCAAAATCGGACAAGCTTGGCCAGACGGCCCCTCCCCCCCTGCGGATAAAAGCCGCAAGGCCAAAATCTACAACGTCGCTTTCAACCGCGTATGCCGCCCTGAACGACGACGCGTCCCATGTCTCGAAGGGGATCACCTCGACGGGCTGCTTTATGCCGATAAGCGCGCTGGCTTCGAAATTTACCAGGAAGAACTCCTGGCTTACTCTTCGCGGGGATATGGAATCCGGCGAGGGGAGCTCCGTTGGGCGGTTGGGTACGCGCTGGGGGTGGGCTCGCTCGTCCAGCTCCTCTATGCGGAAAAATCCCTGCCTTCTGTCGAAACCGGACATTACGGCCCGCCTTAGCAACACGCTTTGGCGAGGCGGGTTTACGCGGGGCGGGTTTGGGATGTGCGGATTTATGCGGGGCGGATTCGGAATAGGCGGATCCGTGCGCACAATAAGGACAAGATCGTCGGTCATGCTTATTTCCGGGTTCAAGCTTAGAACCTGCGAGAAGTCGAAGCTGAAAAGTCCCCTTGGCTCCAGAAGCCCCCCTCCCCTCTGGACGGCCCGTTCCTGTGCGGGGCGCAGAAAGACGATACTGCCAAAAACCACCAGAAGCAACAGGACAATTATGGCGGTGATTTTTTCACCTTTTTGCAGCTTGGTTCCCTTTGGCATGGAGAAAAGCAGCGCAAGGGACTGCAAAAAAATGATGCCGGCGACAACCGCTATTACCACGACGGGCCATCGATACATTTCTATGTTTGCAATCGGCGCAAAACCAAAAATCGCTATCAGCAAAACGACGTCGGCAATTACGCTCCCGCGAAGGAACAGTCGCGAGCGAAGCGAAAACCACGTAGTAGCGGCGGCCCAATAAAACGGAAGCAGGGAGACAAAGTTGTTGCGGTCGAAGTTAAGCAGAAGGGCATCCAAGCCTATCGCGAAGGAGTCGGTTCTGCCGGGTATTAGGAGCCTGGGCATTGCAATGAAGGCCCTTATCGCCCAGGGAATCAAAGCTATGGCTGCAAGCGCCACAATCGGCCCCATTTTTCCGGCAGTGCCATTCTTGGAAGGCACTTTTCTGTTGGCAAGGAAAATCGCCGTGGCAAAAGCGCCCAGAATCGCCGCAACATAAACCGCCGTGTCAGACAGGTTTCCGGCAAGAAGCCTGAACTGGTAAAGTATGGCGAAAAGCGCCACAGAGCGAAAAACCAGTGGCAGAGCCGAATCCGCCAGGCCGCCGGTTTTAACGCCGCCGGCCTGGACTGCGTCGGCAGGAGAGCTTGCCGACCGAAGGGCCGGGCCGCCCGCTAGTGCATTGTTCATAGCTAAATTATAGCCCAAGAAGCCCGGTTTTTGCACCGGTCTTTCGGGGCATAGCTCAAGCCGCAGTTGGAAAAGCGCCGATCAGCTTGAAGCTCGAAGCTGCAACCCGCATAGGCGCTTCCCCAGCCATAACTTAAGCCGGTTCCTTCAAAGTTACCTCCACAACGGTATCGATGGGATCCGGCAAGGGGTAATTGTCGCCGTGGTTCATGAAGAAAAAAGCGTGTTCGGGGTACTCCGCCAGGGTCCAGTGTTTCACAATCCGCAGCTCGCTGCGATCGGAAAGCAGGCGCACTTTTTCGATTTTGCCCGCCATGTCCGGCAGACACAGGCCGCCGACTTGGCTTTCGTAAATGTGCGCGTAAAGAAGCTTGCCCTTTTGGGTAAAACGGCCCCACTCGGGTTTGCCAAAAGAAGCTATGCCGCAGCCGTAAATACTGTCGCCGTTGTCGGACATCCAGCGGCCCACTTCTTCCAGTATCTCGACCGAGGCGCGGGGGATTCTGCCTTTCGCGTCCGGCCCAACGTTGAGCAACAGGTTGCCGTTTTTTGAAACGCACTCAACAAGCATACGTATTACCATGGAGGCGTCTTTCCAGTGCCTATCCGCAGAGCAATAGCCCCAGTTTTTGTTAAGGGTAATGCACGATTCCCAAGGCACGCTTTCGCCAAGCTCGTTGACAATCCCGGAGGGGGGGATCATCTGTTCAGGGCAGGCAAAGTCGCCGGCGGTATCGGCGGGGTTTGCCGTGAGGATAGTCCCAGAAGATTCCCCAGAACCTTCAAGGCGATTGTCAACAATAAGGTGCGGCTGAATCGAACGCACCATCTGCATGATTTCATCGGCTTTCCATTTTTCGCCGCGCATTTCGCCATACGAAAAGTCAAACCACATAATGTCAAGCTTGCCGTAGCCGGTAAGCAGCTCGCGGATTTGCCCGTGCATCAGCTCCAAGTAGCGCCCAAAGTCGCGGCCCTCGTTGCCCTGGGCGGGATCGCTCCTGCAAGGATGGTGCCAGTCGCCATGGTGCGGATAATCCGGATGGTGCCAGTCGATAAGCGAAAAGTACAAACCAACCTTGATGTCGGCCTCGCGGAAAGCTTCGAGGTACTCCTTCACAAGATCGCATTTGGCGGGAGTGTTGGTGGACTTGAAGCTCGAAAGCTTCGTGTCCCAAAGGCAGAAACCATCGTGGTGCTTGGCGGTAAGAACGGCATACTTCATCCCGGCTTTCTTTGCCAAGGCCGCCCATTCGCGGGGGTTGTATTCCTCTGCCTTGAACTCGTCGAAGTAGCGCATGTATTCCTCTTGGGGCATGCACTCCTGGCTGCGAACCCACTCGCCGCGCGCCGGTATCGCGTACAGACCCCAGTGAATGAACATTCCAAAGCGCGCCTCGCGGAACCACTTCGTGCGTTCGGTACGTTCCGCTATGTTTTTGTTTGCCATCATCGATGCTCCTCTTTGTATACAATAAACTTGTGGCACCGTCGTGGTGCATGTTGATAATAACCTTAAGGCCAGTTTCCCGTACGCGATACCGGACAATTTTTACGTTTTTTACCCCAAAAAACACACCGCAAAAAAGAGGCCCCGAAAGGCCCCTGCTACTACAACCGCACCCGCAAGGTTTTAATCTCAAAGGGCCTGAACTCCAGCTCGCAGGTTTTCCCCTGCACCGGCAAAGCTTTGGGGTTGTCCTCCAGCATGTCGGTTTCGCAGGCGGAGCGAAGCTCCCTGGAAAAACGAAGCGCGGTTCGGCATCTGCCGCCCAAGCTTTCGTACAGGCGCAGAACAAGCTCGCCGCCGGTTCCGTCTTCGGGGGCCTTCACGCACTCCACGATTACGGCTTCGCCGTCCACCGCAAACAGCGACCGTTCGGCGGCGTTGCCGTCGCCGGCCATGACCGTCGCGGGGGAGTTCAGCTCGTAGGCCGAACGAACCACGCCGGAACCGCCGAAGCCGCCGGCAAAAGGCAGAATCGAATACGTAAAATAGTGGACGCCCCTGTCGGCTTCGGGATCGGGCGCAATGGGGGAGCGCAGCAGGGAAAGGCGCATCCTGCCGCCCTCTACATCGTGTCCGTACTTGCAGTCGTTCAGAAGAGCTATGCCGCCGCCTTCCTCCTCAAGCGAAATCCACTTGTGCGCGCAAATCTCGAACATGGCGCGATCCTGCATCAGGTTGCGGTGGGTGTTGCGCCAGATATGCCCGTACTGCACCTCGCAGCGAACGCGCGGGGTATCCACGGCGGTGTCGAACTCGACTTTCAGCAGCCGCCATTTTTCCTGCCAGGAAACCTTTGTCTCAAAATCGATGCGCGGGTCGTCAGCATAGCACACCATGTCCTGAACAAGGCGCGAGGCGTCGCCAATCTCGTAAGCATGGCGCAGGCGGAAACATACCGGCCCGTCTGAAACGGCCTCCATCGAGACAAGCTGCGTTTCCTGTTTTACGTGCTTCACCCAGTCGGCGTCGATGTCCCAGGCATCCCAGAACACCGGCACGTCCTCGGCGCTGATAATGGCATTAAAAGCTCCGCCCGGCGCGACCATTTCGCGGTTTTGCCTTTTGTCGAACAGGCTTGTGATTCTGCCCGACGCGCCAAACGCCAGTTTATAGAAAGGGGTTTCAAGAATATTGTCGCGCCAGACGAACGGCGATTTGCCATCCAGGTTTTCCGACGACAGGGAATAGCCCGCCCAACCAAGGGGGGGGGCCTTGGGGCCGCATATCGCCCGGACGTTTCCGTTGACGTCTTTGAACCTTTGTATCGGGTACAGCGTGCCGTCCAGGGCCTGAAGCGCCGTGGCTGTTCCCGCCGCGTCTTCGCAAAGGTACACCCTGCTTTTATGTTCCCACGACAAATCGTTGAAAACAAAAAGAGCGTTCTGCCCAGAGCCGCCGCCGCCAAGGCCCACAAGGCGGGTTTTCGCCCCGGAGCTTATTTCGGCAAGCTTGTCAAGCATTTTGGCATAATCTTCCTCGGCTTCGTCATAGACGCGCCCTATGGAAGAGCCCGGGATAATGTCGTGGAACTGGTACGTCAGGGTGCGCTTCCAGCAGTCCAGCAAAGCTTCGTGCGGGTAATGCTCGGCTCCGCCGTCGAGGACGGAAAAGGCGCAGAGGAATTCCGCTTTTCGCAGGGCGAATTCCAGCAAACGATTGTAGCGCTTTGTGCGGGCCTGGGTGGTGTAGGTGCCCCGGTGAAGCTCCAGGTAAAGCTCGCCGCGCCATTCCGGAAAATGGCCCTGCCCGCTTTCGGCGAAGATTTCGTCCAGCGCGGAGCTTACGGTTTTCCACGCGGAACGTGGCGCGCCCTCAAGATTGCCAAGGCGGCGCGCCATTTCAAGATCGGCCCGAAGGGTCCCCCCTCCCCCGTCGCCCTCGCCTATGGACTTTACGCACGCGGACTGCACTTCCTTGTGCTGCACGGAATTCCACACGGCGGCAAGCTCCTCCGGAACCACGCGCCCGTTGTACCCGGCTCCGGGCCCCAGGGTCGAAAGGAAATGGGTTTTAACGCCGGTGCCGTCAATACCGCGCCAGATAAAAGTCTCGTAGGGGAAACGGGTGGTGTCGTTCCAGTTTATCTTGCTGGTAACAAAATATTTGATGCGGCAGCCCGCCAAAATTTGCGGAAGGGCCGCGGCATAGCCAAACACGTCCGGCAGCCACAGGGTGTCGGCCTCGTAGTTTAGCAGCTCCTTGTTCACCTTCTTGCCTACAAGGAACTGCCTTACAAGGCTTTCGCCGGAAGTAACGTTGCAGTCGGACTCAATCCACATGCCGCCATTGGGTTCCCAGTTTCCGTTTTTGTATGCTTCCTTGACATCGTCGAAAACTTCCGGGTACTCGTTTTTGAGTATCTCCAACTGGCAGGGCTGGCTTTGGATAAAAACAAACTCGGGGTATTCCCTGGCAAAGCGGGCCATATTCGCGAAGGTCCGCCCCACTTTGCGCTCGGTTTCGCCGATGTGCCAAAGCCAGGCATGGTCGATATGCGCGTGGCCCACAAGATGCACGGCCGGAGTGGAAGGGCCGTTTTTAAGCGCAAGCAGCGGGGCAAGAAGCTCGGCGGCGGCGGCGGCCTGCCTTTCCAGAGTCTCGCCATGTGCGTTCAGGCTTATTCCCGCAAGCGCCTCGGAAAGCCCTTTAAGGATTTTCGCCTTTCGCAGCGAGTTTGCGTCGGCGATTTTCGCCGTTTCGAAAAGCGCGCGGATATCGTAAAACAGGGAATGCACGGCGGAGCTGCGTTCGAGCAGCGCGCCGCCATCAAAGGTGTTTGGGAAACCTGGAATCGTTTTGCCAATATTGATGACGACGGACGAACCCTCAAAAGGGCCGCACCCGCTGTAGAAATGCCCGGAATACGATTCGACGTGCAGGGTGTGCTCTTTTCCGTCTGCATCGACGCGGATTTTGTTGTGGTACATATTGAAGGCCCCGGCCGGCCTGCCGTCGATGAACGCAAGCGAGTCGGCGTTTGGGGTAACGCTTAGGAAAAGCGGGGCCCCGCCGCTTGGGGCGAGGTACTTCGCGCGGAACCAGAAGCACGTCCACTCCTTTCCCCAAGGCGAAGGCGTTTCGATTTTCCGCCATTCGACGTTTTCAGGCGGGGCGCGGAAGGTTTGGTCTTTGTCCGCCTCAAAAACCTCGAACTGCAAATCGGCGATTTTCTTGTAGGCGTTTTTTTCAAGGTGGTCGAGGTACTGGCCGACCCGCTGTTCAACCTTAGGTATCAACATAACAACTCCTCAGATGTTTGGTGTTTTAAGTTTCCGGCTTTCAGCCCGACCCAAGGCGCCAAATGCCGAAGCTTTGCCCTTCCATGCGGACGCTGCCGGGCTCGAAAGCGCAGTCGCCAATCGCATACAGCGGCGCGGAACCGCCCGGAACCGGCGCGCCTTTTACCTGCGCGCTTGCGGCTTTTACGCCGGGGTTTACGGCAAGAAGCATGGAGCCCCTGCGGTACACAAAAGGCAAGCGGGACTTTTCCGCAAAAACTATTTCAAGGTTCGCCCGCGCCTGCAGGTCGGGCTCGGCATGGCGCAGCTTCAGCAAAGCCCGCAACGTGTTCAGCAGGGAGCTTTCGTCCTTTTCGGAATCCTCCACCGTGGGCGCGTCGTTCGCCGGGTCAACCGGCAAGTACAGCTTGTCAGCCTCGGCGGTGGAAAAGCCAAGGTTCTTTCCCTTGCCCCACTGCATTGGCGTGCGCGCGCCGGTGCGGTTATACCCCCCCTCCTTGGACACAAGGTTCAGGTAGCGCATCCCGATTTCGTCGCCGTAATAAAGAAACGGCACGCCGGGCATCGTAAACAAAAACGCAAACGCGACGGACATCTCAAGCGGCGAAAGCGTAAGCCGAAGCCTGGGAACGTCGTGGTTCCCCGTAATCAGGCTGATGTGGCCCTCGTTTTTTGTCGCCTCGTAATGGCGCAGATAATCGTCGATAAAACGGCAGATGTCGCCGTTTCCGTCTTTTTTGAAAAAACTGTTGTCCGGATCGGAGGTCACGTTATAGCCGCCGTCCATTTTGTAGTCGCGCACCAAGCTGTTGTAGGCGGAGCCGTTAAAGTGCAAAAGGAAGTCGGCGTGGAAGCCGGCCTTGATTGCCGTGGCGGGATCGCTCCACTCGGATATGAGCACGGCTTCCGGATAGTCCGCATCGAGCATTGCGCGGACGTTGCGCCAGATGGCGGAGGTTCCGCTGCTTTGTTCGTCGTCAAACTTCACGAGCGACGCGGCCATGTCAACCCGGAAGCCGTCGCAGCCGGCGTCAAGCCAATAACGCATAACGTCTTTCATGGCTTCGCGGGTGGCAATGCAGTCGGGATGGTCCATGGGGAGCTGCCAGCTTTGGTCGGGCCTGAAAAAGCCGTAGTTCAGCGCGGGCTGGCACTTAAAGAAATTCACGATATAGGAAGCGTTGCGATCCGCCTCGCCTCCGATCACTTTGAGGCCGCTTGCCCACGTCGCCCAGTCGTCCGTCCAGATATAGCGGTTCCAGTGTTCGTTGGGTTTCGGCTCCTTGCTTTTGTGAAACCACTCGTGATCCTCGGAGGTGTGGCCGGGCACAAGGTCCAGCAGCACTCGCATGCCGCGTTTGTGGGCCTCGGCAAAAAGCCGCTTTAGGTCGTCGTTGGTTCCGTAGCGCGGCGCGACTTTTTTGTAATCGCGCACGTCATACCCCGCGTCCCTAAACGGCGAATCGAAACACGGATTCAGCCAAATGGCGTTGCAGCCAATGGAAAGAATATAATCGAGTTTCCGGATAATCCCCTCGATGTCGCCAATCCCGTCGCCGTTCGTGTCGTAAAAAGACTGGGGATAGATTTCGTAAAAGACCGCACTGTTCAGCCATTTGGACATATCAATATGCCTCCACTGTCTTGTGAATATACCATATATCATACACCGGTTATATTGTCAATACATGTTGCCCGCTGCCCGTTTATATGCTAATATACAGTTCATGGAACTTTACCGTGACAAAAACGCTCCCGTTGCCAAGCGAGTGGACGATCTGTACGAGCGAATGACCTTGCAAGAACGCATACGCCAGCTTGACATGTTCAAGGGGTTTGATCTACTGGGCGAACCGCCGACAGCCGACAGCGACGACGAGGCCATCGAGCTGGCCGGCCTGCATGCCGTAGGCGGCGACGGCGCCACCAGAAGGGCCTCCATTGGGAAAAACATCGATCCCGCGAAATTCGCCTCGATAATAGGAAACGACGGCGCGGGCTGGATCCACGATCTATACCCCGATCCGGACCTCGCCAACGCATTGCAGAAGCACGTTATCGAGAATTCAAGGCTTGGCATACCGACCATCATCATAGAAGAAGCTTTGCGCGGCTTCTGCAAGCCGGGCGCGACGGCCTTTCCCTCGCAGACTGCCCTGGCCTCCACCTTCCGCCCGGAGCTGGCGTACAAAACGGGGCGCGTTATCGGCACGGAAACCAGGGCGGCCGGCGTTCATGCGGTGCTTGCCCCCACGATGGACCTTACCATCGACCCCAGATGGGGCCGGGTGGAGGAAAGCTACGGCGAGGATACCTGCCTTGCTGCCGCAATGGCAAAGCAGATGGTGCTTGGAATGCAGGGCGACGGCATCGACAAGCCCGACGCGATCATGGCCGAACCAAAGCACTTCACCGCCCACGGCGCATCCATGGGCGGGCTTAACGGCGGCCCGGCCATGCTGCCCGGCAGACGCGCCCTTTACCAGTCCGTGCTGCCGGTTTTCGAGGCCGCGGTAAAAGAGGCGGGCGCGTACAACGTAATGTGTTCCTACAACTCCATCGACGGCATCCCCTGTGCATGCAACGAGGAAATGCTTACCTACGTGTTAAGGGAGCTTTGGGGCCTGCGCGGGGTGGTCATCACGGACATGTGCGCCTCGGAAAACACGATAAGCATCCACCGCACCGCCGGCAACATCAACGAGGCAATCGCCGATTCCTGGAACGCCGGGGTTGACGTGCAGCTTTACGATTACCCGCACGACGCGTTCATCAAGGCCATGGAGGAAAACCTGGAGTCCGGCCTGATGCAAAAAAGCGCCTTTGAACGGGCCGTAAAAACCGTGCTGAAGCTGAAGTTCCTGCTGGGCCTTTTCGAAAACCCCTATGTTGACGAAAGCCTTTTCCCAAGCGTTTTTTACTGCGCCGAACACAAGGCCGTTTCGCAGAAGGTGGCGGAGGATTCCATTGCGCTGCTGAAAAACAACGGCATTCTTCCGCTGAAAAGGGATGCCGGCATTGTCGTGCTGGGCTACTGCGCGGCAACCCCCTATCTGGGCGGCTACGGTCCCAAGCCGGCGCAAATCGTCAATTCGATACAGGCGATAAGCAACGCAACGGGCACGGGAATACCAAACGCGGTCGGCGTTTACCCCAAGGAAAAAGGAATCGACCCCGAAACCATAGCGGCGGAATGGAAAAAGGGCCTTGAGCTTGCGGCGGGCGCGGATATCGTTGTCGCCGTTATGGGGGACACCCTGGAAACCTGCTCCGAGGCCCGCGACCGATGCCGCCTGGAGCTGCCGGGAAGGCAAAGGGAATACCTCGCGGAGCTTAAGAAGCTGGGCAAGCCGATAGTCCTTGTTTTGCAGACCGGCCGCCCAGTGGCCCTCCAGTGGGAAACCGGGCACATCGACGCAATCGTAAACCAGTTCTGCCCCGGCCCCTTCGGCGGGATAGCTCTGGCAAAGGCCCTTTTCGGCGAAACCAACCCGGCGGGCAGGCTGCCGGTAAGCTTCCCCCGGACAAGCGGCAACATCCCCTGTATATACAACCCCATACCCGGCGCGCCCAAGGGCTACATCGACGAGCCGCAGGGCCCGCTTTACCCATTTGGGCACGGGCTCAGCTACACGTCCTTCGAATATGCCGACCTGGACTGCCGGCTTGGGGAAGCCGGGGTTTCCTGCACGCTCACGGTAAAAAACACCGGCAAGCTGGACGGAGAGGAAACCGTACAGCTTTACGTGCAGGACGCGGTTTCCTCGGTTGCAACCCCGGCAAAGAGCCTTAAAGCTTTTACCCGCGTGGAGCTTGGATCCGGCGAATCCCGCAAGCTGGAACTGCTCATACCGTACAAGGGCCTTTCGCTTATCGACAGGAAGTTCCGACGGGTGGCGGAAAAGGGGGAGTTTGTTCTGATGGCCGGAGCTTCGAGCTCGGACATTCGCCTTTCGAAGGAGTTTAGCTTGGAAGAGGATTACTATTTTGATTTGTAGCGGCGACATGAGCACCTTTATCGACAAGTTAATCTCGGTGCGTCCAACCGAGGAGCAGATAACCTGGCAGGAGCTTGGGTTCACGGCCTTTCTGCATTACGGCATGAACACCTTTACCAACCGGGAATGGGGCAACGGAAGTGAAAGCCCCGACACATATAACCCCACGGCCCTGGACACCGATCAATGGTGCGAGGCCCTGACCGCCGCCGGCATAAAAGGATGCATCATCACCGCGAAGCACCATGACGGCTTTTGCCTGTTCGACACGGCCCACACCAAACACGGCGTAATGCATTCCCCAAAGCCCGTGGACGTGGTTGCGGCCTTGGCAAAATCGTGCGACAGATACGGCCTTAAGATGGGCGTGTACCTATCCCCTTGGGACAGGAACGCGCCCACTTATGGCAGCGGCGTTCCCTACGACGATTTTTTCTGTGCGCAGCTTGAAGAGCTTACCACCCGTTACGGCCCGCTGTATTCCTTATGGTTTGACGGAGCATGCGGCGAGGGGCCAAACGGGAAAAAACAGGTGTACGACTGGCCGCGTTATCATGCCATAATCAGAAAGAACCAGCCCAAAGCGGTCATAGCCATCTGTGGCCCTGACGTACGCTGGATCGGCAACGAGGCGGGGAACACCCGCCCAAGCGAATGGTCGGTCGTGCCGGCAAGGCTTCGATACGCGGAACACACGGCGGCCCTTTCCCAGCAAGCAGACGACGACAGTTTCAGGGAAAAGCCAATCAAATCAGGCGACGAGGATTTAGGCTCAAGGGAATTTCTGGCCGGGGAGGGGGAGCTGTGCTGGTACCCGGCGGAAGTGGACGTCTCCATACGCCCGGGGTGGTTCTATCATCAGGAAGAGGACGGCAAAGTCCGCAGCATGGAAAACCTTTTGGATATCTACGAAAAGAGCGTCGGCGGCAACGCGGTTCTTCTGTTGAACATTCCGCCGGATACAACAGGCCAAATCAATCCCGCCGACGCTTTGCGTCTACGGGAGCTTGGTGCCAAGATTGACTCCATTTACACTAACAACCTGTTTGCCAAAGCACAGGTTGACGTTGACGGCGCGGACAAGTCGGAGCTTACCGCGGAAGATTCCCGTTACTGGATCGGCAACGGCGAACAGGCGGAGCTCCATATCAAGCTGCCAAAACCCGAAACCTTGACTCACATTGTTTTATGCGAGGAAGTTCGGCAAAGCCAGCGCATAGAAGCTTTTGGCTTGTCCGCAGAGGCAGGCGGCAACTGGCAGCCCGTGTACCAGGGCACCACCGTAGGCTTTAAAAGGATTTGCCGTTTTACGCCGACGGAAGCTGCGAGCTGGCGTATCAGTATAACCCAAAGCCGCCGGGCGCCCACCCTGCGTTTTATAGGCGGATACCAAGATCCCTCCCCCCTGCCACAACCGATAAAAAAGGAGCCGAATAACATGAACAGCACAGTAAACATCAGCAAGGAAGGCATTGCCGTCTCCGGGATCGTCTATGCCGAGGCCATGTTCAAACGCGCCGCGGATATTCTGGGGGATTACCTACACAAAATAACGGGAGCGATCATAACCGCCAGGCAGGAAAACCCGGCCACAATACCCGAAGGAAACATCGTGTTTGTAAACGAGGACTTCGGGGATTCCGGCTTCGCCCTGCGTTTCGTCGGCGGAAGCCTGACAATCCGCTCCGGAAACGGGCAGGCGGCCGTTTACGCCGCATACGATTTGCTGGAAAGACACGCCGGATGCCGTTTTTACACTTCCGCCGTCGAAAAAATTCCGTCCAACCGCGACCTCAACTTCTCGTTCGCGGACGAGCAATATTCGCCGCCGATTGAATTCAGGGAATTGTATTACAGGGATTACGAAAACCCGCAGTTTGCGGAAAAGCACAAACTAAGCCCGTCCGAGCTGCACGAGGGCTGGGGCTTTTGGTGCCATTCTTTCCTTGTTTTGTTTCCGGCGGAGCTATATGACGAGCACCCGGAATATTTTGCATTGATAGACGGCAAACGTAAACGCGACTCGCAGCCGTGTCTAAGCAACGAAAAGGTTTACGAAATCATGCGCGATAATTTAAGAAGGCATATCCTGGAAAAACCCAGGGCGAAGTATTGGTCGGTAAGCCAGCTTGACCATGCGGAATACTGCCGCTGCCCCGAATGCAAGGCGAAAGACGACGCGGACGACAGCCCCATGGGTTCGATGCTTCATTTCGTGAACAGGATCGCGGCGGAGTTTCCCGACAAAATCATTTCGACGCTGGCGTACTGGTACACGCGCAAGCCGCCCAAAATCACCCGCCCTGCGCCCAACGTGCACATAATGGTCTGCAATATCGAGGCAGGGAGGGGAAAGCCGATTGAAACGGATACTGAAAACGAAGGCAGCAAACAGGAACTGCTGGAATGGGCAAAAATATGCGACAAAGTATTTTTGTGGGATTACGCCATCCAGTTTGCCAATTTGGTTAGCCCGTTTCCCAATCTTCGCGTGCTTGCCCCCAATATCCGTTTTTTTGTGAAGAACAGTGTTTGTTCGTTATTCAGCCAATGCAACAGGGAAAAATTCGGGGAGTTTGCCGAACTGCGCGGATACATGCTCGCAAAACTAATGTGGAACCCGGAGCTGGACGACAGGGAAATCATGAAAGACTTTTTGTCGGGCTATTACGGGGAGGCCGGCGAGCATCTGCTTAGGTACATCGACACGATGCACGACAAGATGGAAGAATGCGGCAAATTCTTGGGGCTGTTCCATGGGCCAAAAGACGCGGCAAAAACCTGGCTTACGCCCGAGCTGTTTGTTTTCTATTCGGAATGTTTCTACAAAGCGGAACAGGCAGTTTCCGACAAACCGGAACTGTTCACAAGGGTGAGACATGCGCGAATGCCGCTTTACTATGCCGGGATTGTAAACGGGTACGGAACCAAGAAAGAAATTTTCGCCATGATCGAAACGTTCGATTCGCTGGCAAAAGCCTGCGGGCTGGAGAAGGTTGAGGAATGGAAAATAACCGTCGACATGTTTGTCAATGATTCTCGGGAGCTGCATAAAGGAAAAGTCACAATCCCGACGGATACGGACGTTGTTCCCGAAACAATCGCAATGATGGAAAAGCTCGGCGCGGATGCCGTCCGCGACTGCGACGGCACGGACTTTCCGGAAGAGCTCAAAAACATTGACGCAAAAGTCTATGCGACATACTACACGACACGCAAAGACAATGCCTGGGCAAAGGCGAACCCCGACGAAGTCCAGCAATGTTACATCATGACAAATTTCCACACCGCAACCGAAGAAAAGCTGACCGTTCCGCTAATGGCTGGAATCAGCGACAAGCTGCTGCAGCCGAACGTAAGGGACGACGTAAAACGCTGGTGGGAAGTAATAGACAGAACGACAGGGGAAGCGATACCGACGGACGACTGGCAGCTTGACGCGGACGCTCTCGAAGTTACGGTTCTGCAGGCCGTTCCATTCCATGAATACACGGTCAGCTTTCTGGCCTATCTTATCTGGGATCCCGTACACATGTACAACGCCATCGTAAACGGCTGGGACGAAGATGAACGCCAAATCACCTTTGATCCGCGCCAACCCAAAACGCGCGAGTTCAGCATGAAGCGGCTAAGGGAATATCTGCAAGCCCACCCCCATGTCGATGTGGTTCGCTTCACAACTTTTTTTCACCAGTTTACTTTGGTTTTCGACGAACTGATGCGGGAGAAATACGTTGACTGGTACGGGTATTCGGCATCCGTAAGCCCGTACATTCTGGAACTTTTTGAAAAGGAGGCGGGATACCCTTTCCGCGCGGAGTACGTCATCGATCAAGGGTATTACAACAACCAGTACAGAATTCCGTCGCCGCAATATCTGGATTTCATGGCGTTTCAAAGACGGGAAGTGTGCAGACTGGCGAAGGAAATGGTTGACATAACCCATGAACACGGCAAGGAAGCGATGATGTTTCTGGGCGACCACTGGATTGGCACGGAACCGTTTCTCGACGAATTCAAAACGATAGGTTTGGACGCGCTGGTGGGAAGCATCGGCAACGGAAGCACCTACCGGCTTATCAGCGACGTGCAGGGGGTCAAATATCGGGAAGGCCGTTACCTGCCATATTTTTTCCCCGACACGTTCCACGAGGGGGGGGATCCCGTAAAGGAGGCCAGGGAAAACTGGATTACCTCAAGGCGGGCGTTGCTCAGAAAGCCGATTGACAGAATCGGTTACGGAGGGTATCTAAAGCTCGTTCTCGACTTCCCCGATTTTACGGATTATATAGCAAAAATTTGCGACGAGTTCAGGCTCATTTGCCAAAACACCAAAGACGCGAAGCCGTACAGCGTAAAAACCGTGGCCGTGCTGAACGCCTGGGGAAAAACGCGCTCGTGGGGATGCCACATGGTTCACCATGCGCTGTACCAAAAACAAAACTACAGTTATTCCGGCGTTATAGAGGCGCTTTCCGGAGCGGCGTTTGACGTTCGCTTCATCAGTTTTGACGATATCAAACAGAATCCAGCCATGTTGGACGGAATCGACGTAATCCTGAACATTGGCGACGCGGATACGGCACACACCGGAGGAAGATACTGGACGGACGAAAAAATCGTTTCCACTATTCGCGCCTTTATTTACAAAGGCGGCGGGTTTATAGGGGTCGGCGAGCCTTCCGCACGCCAGCATCAGGGGCGCTTCTTTCAGCTTGCCTCCGTTTTGGGTGTGGAAAAAGAAACCGGGCTGACGCTGAATTACGACAAATACAACTGGGAGGAGCACGACCATTTCATAACGGAAGGGTGTCAACGCCCCATTGACTTTGGCGAGGGAAAGAAAAGCATTTACGCCCTACCCGGCACCACCGTGCTGGTTCAAACGGACAAGGAAGTTCAAATGGCGGCGAACGGCTTTGGCGAAGGGCGGGCGGTATACATCAGCGGCCTGCCGTACAGTTTTGAAAACAGCCGACTGCTGCACCGGGCCGTGCTTTGGAGCTGCAGGGCCGAGGCGGAGCTTAAGCTGTGGTACAGCACAAACTGCAATGTTGACGTTCACGCCTACACGGAAAGCAGGAAGTATTGCGTGGTCAACAATGCAGACCGGCCACAAAAGACGACCGTTTTTGTCAACGGCGGCAACTCGTTCGACGTGGAGCTTGAGGGCGGCGAGATTGTCTGGTACAAATGGTAAGGGCACAAAAATGTACCACATAAACTGGATCAACCCCGCCCGAAAAGACTGGCACAGAAACGTACAAAAAGCGGCAGTGGCGAGCTTTCCTTGGGGCAAGCTGGCTAAAAGCGACTTCCGCCCGGCAACCGCCGCCCGACTGGGGACTGACGGCACATCGATTTTTGTTTTAATGGAAACAGACGAAAACGAGCTGCGGGCGGAAACAAAAGGCTTCGGGTATACGCACACCGACAGTTGCATGGAATTTTTTCTGTCGCCCGATCCTGCCCGCTCCGAGGAATATCTGAACTGGGAGTTTAACCCCGCCGGGGGGATGTACCTTTCCATCGGAACGGCCCGCAATAACCGTGTTGAAATTCCGGAAGAGAATTACCGGGAGCTGTTTCAAGTAAGAACAACAACGGGCGGCAAAGGCTGGGCTCTTGAATACCGTATTCCCCTGCCGTTTTTACGGCGGTTTTTTCCGTTGGTGGAATTAAGGCCGGGTCATGTTATGCGGGGCAATTTTTACAAGTGCGGCGACGACACCCCCCGCCCGCACTTCGGCTGCTGGTCGCCCATTGATCTGCCACAGCCAGATTTTCATTGTCCGGAATTTTTTGGGGAGTTGGTTATATGTTAGAGGAAACGCTGATTAAATTATGGTATGGAGGCTTTGCGTGATGAAAAAAATTGCCGTGGTATTCGCACTCGCTTTTATTTTTGCGGGCTGTGCAAATGACGACGATATTCTCGTAATCGGGGATCGTTTTTTTATCACCCAAGTCAGCGATGTTTTTGTGAACCTCCACGAGCATATGGGCCGCACAATCCGACACGAAGGCCTTTTTCGAACAGTCGATTGGTTTCCAACACCAGACAATAGTTTTGTCGTGTATCGATATACAATGAGTTGCTGTGGCGAGGAGCCGATTGGTTTTGAGGTGTTTCTGCCAGCCGGGATGTCGCCATTTGCGGATTATGCATGGGTGCAAGTAACCGGCGTGGTGGAAAGAAGCCATGGCTTCCCGGCAATAAGGGCCACATCCATAGTCGAAATGCCGGATATAGGAGTCGTGTTTGTTTGGCGTTAGACAAGACGAATCTTCTTGCCACAAATCATGATTGTGCGGGCTTAAAATTAGGATACTTGCAATACACAGGGAAACGTGGCATACTGCTTATAGGAAAATCGAGAACGGAGGTTATTTCAATGACAAGGAAAACGCTGAAACTAAAATTTTTGGTGATTGCGGCAATAGCTGTTTTGCCAGCAATGGGAACCGTATCCTGCCAAAGAACTCCGGATCTTGGCAATGGTCTGTTTGCCAGACTGGATACCAATAGGGGCAATATTTTTATCCGGCTTGAATTCGAAAAAACACCATTGACGGTAACAAATTTTGTCGCCCTTGCGGAAGGCAGGATGGATGTCACCGAAGGCAGGCCCTTTTTCAACAATAATGCCTTCTTTGCGGTTGCCGAAGAAGCTTTAATCATGGCGGGGTGCCCAGATGGAACAGGCCGTGGCGATTTGGGCTACTATTTTCCAGAGGAATTTCATCCCTTGCTTGCGCATGATCGCCCCGGAATTGTAGGTATGGGTCATTCAGCTCCGGGAATGAACAACAGCCATTTTTTTATCTCCAAGAACGCGCTTCCGTGGCTGAACGACACTCATACCGCGTTCGGCAGAGTGGTTGCAGGGCAGAACGTCGTCAACTCCATCGAGAGGGGCGATAGAATCAGACGTGTAACCATTATCCGCAACGGCCCTGCCGCCAACGCATTCGTAGCGGATCAAGGGACTTTTGATGCCCTGTTGCAAAAATCGATTGTCATGGCCGAAGAAAGGTACCAAGCCAGGCGCGATGCGGCCATCGCACTTTTTACCTCGATGTTTCCCAATGCGGTAACATCCCCTTTAGGCGTTATGTATTATATTCAGGAGGAAGGAGCCGGTGATAGAGCCGTCCAGGGACAACAGGCACGGTTATATTATACAACTACAATTGCGCTTGGGGAAGTTATTCGGTCTATTCAAAGCCCAGTACCCGCCGCGCTATATCCCGTTGGCGTTGGCAGCGTAATACCGGGTTTTGACGAGATGCTTATGTCCATGCGGGTCGGCGAAAGGCGGGTCGCGATTGTTCCGCCTGAACTGGCCTACGGCGACAGATGGGTAGGCGGCAATCTAATTCCCCCAAACAGTTTTCTTATCTACGAGCTTGAGCTTGTTTCCCTTGAGGGGCTCGTTATTGAAGATGATTGACGTATAGAAGTTACGATATCCTTCCAACTGTGGCGGAGAGTTCCCTTTGGATTTCCTCCAAGGTGCATCCCTTGGCTATAAGTTCCAACACTTCTTTGTCCCTCTCCTCTCTGCCTTCATTTCTGCCCTCATCCCTGCCCTTGCCTATGCCAATTTTAATGCCCTCGGTTCTACCTTGGGCAAGCCAAGCCTGTTGGGCTTCCTCCAGGTTCCAATCTGTTATCAGCATACTCATTACCTCCGAACTGTTGGTTTCCAAAAACAGCCGCAATATGTCATTGTCTATGCAGTATCTTATCGCCGCCTTCATCGCGTCTTCAAGATCCATGGTCTCGCGACATTCCCATATCTTAGAGACGAAGGCGCTGTACCCGCTAAGGGCTTCGCACTTCCCAAGCATCGCGGCGTTGTAGCCCTGGTTTATGTTATACACATGCACGACAAGCTCCAGTGAAGGGTGGCTCTTCGACCGTAATCCAGAGGCATCTCTGAAGGCATCGGAGAGTTTGAGTACCGTGTGTTCAGGGTATGGGGCCTTCCCGTTGTACAGCACTATGAATATGGGCTCCGGTATCGGTTCAAGGTTGGTCTGGTATAGCTTCATGCGGTCGATTATTTTCTCGTACACCCTTGCAATGTACATCAGCAGCCGTAGCGGCATATTTTCATTGATGGTACTCTGATGTTCTATCAAAACGATCAAACGGTCGCCGACGGTGAACGACACGTCGTTTATCTGGCCCATGAACAAAGCGTTGGAAAGCGTGTTTATATCGATTGATGTGTCCAGCGGCAGTTCCACACCTTCGATGGCGGAGTACAGTTCGCGCAGGATACCACGGTCGCTGAAAAGAAGCGAGAACACGCTGTTTTTGTGTTTTTCGTTTACGCTCATTTGAGGCAGTGTAAGGCATTTATCGCTGGAGTGCAATGGGTGACGACGCAAAAAAACCCGCCCCTTGCGGGGCGGGTTCGTCTAGCTAAGCTAGCTCCTAGTGAAGTGGCTATTCACCGGCATGGATGAACTCGAACTGGAAGAAGCGCGGACCAGCGGTGTGCTCCCTGTTTTCCCATTCCACAGCTGCCCAGTTCTGGGGCGGCCGGAAGGTGAACTTAAACCGGTTGCTCGTAACGACGGCATCGCTGTCGGCAGGAGACTCGCTGTTTCCCGCAGGGCCAAACGTAAACGAATGACTGTGCTCGGTTTGATTAGCGGCAAATTGAGCTTGGCTGGCTCCAAGTAACATCACGTGCTCCGAATCCACCCTTCTCCAAGCATATCTCCAGTCGTCTGTTTCCCAGCAAAAATACTGAATATCCATATCTCCAATCCGTGTTCCAGAACTGCCAGGAAGAGTGGGCCCACCACCGTAATGGAAGAACCAGATACGGATTTCGTCAATGGGTACCTGTACTCCAAAATTAACCTCGGCTGTAAGAGGGAAGAGGCCACTGCGAGTAGGGCGAGGGTCGGTGGGAATTGGGCCATCTCCCCAACCTTCTTGAGTCCATTGATTGGGATGGGTAGCGTGGGTAGGAGGGTTCCAACCGTCATTACCCCAAGTGTTGGTAGTCCAAGCGGTGCCAGGATGATCGCCCATCTCCGCTCTAGACCAGACCGAATTCCTGGTGGTGTTCCTAAGAGCATCTCCGAAAGTGCCGTCCATATATCTAAAGACTCCGCCTCCGATATTGTCCATTCGGTTCCACACATCGCTCTGGGTAGCGTGCAACCAGTGCGGTGCGACATTAAAACCAGGAATAAATTCTGGAGTGGGTCTAGCCCCTGGGGTGCTGGCGGTTACAATAGCCTCTCTCTCGTCAGCAATTCTTTCAAGGCCGGCAAGAAGGGCAGGGATATCCGCCATGAGGGGAAGATCGTTCTGTATCGTAGTGATAAAAGTTCTAAACCTTTGTATTGCGGTCCAAGTCGTTACGTAATGAATGTCATAAACATTGACCGCCGTAGCCGTAGGATTAGCCGCCATCAGGAGTCGTTCGTAAAACATCCTTGCATCCCTGATTGCACCAGTAACATTGTTAAAATTGACAAGAAACTCTCCGCTTGCCGTTCCGCGCGCTTTTGCTCCGTCAAAAACGGAGGCAGCGGTATTCATAGCCGTAAGCGCGTCTCTTGTATCAAACCTGTTGTTGGAGGGATCCAAAGCTACTTCATTGGCGGAATCAATCGCGGCCTGAAAAACCTCAATTACATTCGGGTGAACCCACTCAAACTCAGGGGGAACATTGACACCGTAAACCAGCGACGGCCAAACCAAACGAAGGTTTTCCGTCTGGGTGGAAACAGCATCGGCAAGCGCAATCCTTGTCTCCGTTCCCCTGTTAAACCATACCTCCCAAAGCGATACCGGGCCGGTTGCCTCGGTAACGCTAAACCTAAACTTTGTCGAGACGGCCTCTTCGTTAAACGTAAAGCGGTGTCTGCCTAAAAACGCGGTAAATCCGTTATGGCCCGAAATGTCGCCGGCGGCGGCACCATGGGAAGCCGTACCCGAAATGTTCTGCCAGCCTCCGGTTGCGGGATCCCAGAATTGTACACTGTATGCCCTGATGCCGCTGTCTCCCTCATCCGTTGCCGCAAACGGGACAAACTGCACCGAACCGATTGTTACGGGAAACGCGAATTCCACCTCAAGTATCGGCTGGTGCGAAGGCGATTCCCAGCGCCTGTTGGCCGGAGTTAAAGCATGGTACCCCATCGTCGCTTCGGTTGTGCCTTCCGCGGCAGTGCCGTCGTTAGAAGCAACCCTGTAAGCGGAAAATTCAGTGGAAATATTGTTTCCACTGAGCAACGTGGAACCGCCACGCCTTAAACTGCCCCTAAGCCTTGCCATTGCACCCAACAACTCCGACATTTGGGCCTCAATCTGGGCGGCCGGCGTTTCCGCGCCAAGGGCCTTGGCGGCGGCAATTTGGCCGTCCAAGCCGGATGCGGCGTGGTCTTCCGGTGTAACCCATGCCTGGAAGTAAAACAGGTGGAACCCGTTGTCAGCTCTCCTGGCAAAAGTGTTGGAATTGAGTTTTTCCGCCTCGTAAATCAGAGCCTGAAGGGCGGCAAAGTCAACCGGCCTTGCGCCCCGTTGCCTGGCATTGCTGAAAGCCCTTATTTCGTTTTCAAGGGCGGTGGAAACATCCCGCCGCTGGGTACCGGACACACGCCTGTCTTCGGCTGCGTCAATCGCATCCTGGAGCATGTTTGCCAAGTTTACCCTGCTTGTGGGCGGTGCCCAGTAAAAAACAGAGTAAACATCCGCGCCGTTGTTCGCCGCCTCTACGCTTGCCAGCAGATTCCACGCATTGGCTACATTATCAAGCAGAGGTGTTGTTAAGTCTTCGCCGCGATAATTGTAATCGACAGTGGTAGGGCAAGCTGCAAGGAACAGCAGCGGCAACGCAATCGCTGCCACAGCAGCAGTCCGTTTAAATCTTCTCAAAACGTTCATGCTTCTCTCCTTCAAGTTTTATGGTCTAAAAATGATCCAGGGCAAAATCCCTGGGATGATCCCCAAATGGAGGATTCGGTCGGAACAAGGCACCCGTGCCGGCGGTACTGCCGCGACGCTGCGCCGGGAAGAAGGGGTAGTCAAAGCCCCTAAAATATACCCCGTCTCGGTAGAGCCTTTCGGTCATCGGAGTAGCCCATATCTCCATTTGATCCCCGACATACCTGGTAAAAAAGGCCCTTGCTACGTAATGCGTCCGTTGCCTCAAAGCAAAATACATTATCAGGCCAAAACCCTGGTTCATTAAGTTGGTCGAAAAACCGGGCATGGTGCCGATGGAAGGGGTAACCTGCGGGCCCGCGCCGTCAAAGGCGACGGAAAACGCACCTCTCCTGCTGCGGTGCACGGTTGCAGGCTGAACGTACTGGTTCCAAACACCGTACTGATCTTGGGACAGCCCATCGAAGATGTCGTTGATGTTCCATCTTCTTGCCGGTATACGCACGAAGTGCCCGTCAACAAGTCGCCAGCTCTCCATCTCATAATATTCAGGAACCAGCCTTACGGTGCCGTGGGAATATACGGTAACGAGGAACCCGTTGGGTCTGGGGCAGGCGGAACATGCGCCGCCATGTGCCGGATCGCTTATGTTACCCGAAACGTCCCACCAAAGAGGATCCCCCAGCCCCGCACAGTTGAAAGGATCACTGGGATCGCATTTGAGGATGGACATATCCTTGAAGTAGCGAAGCCACCTGAATATGTTCCGGCCTCCCTGCGCACCGCCGCCGCCGTGCGGAACATTGCGCAAACCCCATCCACCGGCTATCACGTGGCAGAATTCGTCGTTTAGGGCAAGGCCGTGAAGACCCCAGGTTTCCATAAACTCTACCTTTTCACGGGCAAAACGCCGGGGGTTATAGCCGCCGCCGATTTCTTCCCAAGGGCCAAAACGTCCGCCAGAAGCCGGATCCTGGTTCCAGATTTCGTTGTTGCCGCCACCTTGGGGCCAAACGCCGATACTGGCAATACAAATACCTTGGCTTCCGCCAAGCGGGCATATCAGCACTTCCATGCCGGCATCCAACAGGGGTTGAATGAATTTCGCGTGATCCGCAAGAAGCCATTGGATACGGTCGTGAAGGTGCATGTGTATGTCCGTCCTGTTGCACCAGTGCCTCCTGTCTATAGGCGGCATTGTCGGGTCTTGCGCATCGGGATCAAGGTGATCCCAGGCAAGAACGGCGTGGAACAGTACGACACGGTCAAACAAATGTCTGCCCGAGTTTACAAGCCTGTACCCAAGAACGTTGCGGGGATCGGCGTTGGTGTCAAGACCTATCCATACCTCGTGAATCAACCGGGGGCGCTCCAAACTGAACGGCACCGGAACCAGCTCGCCATCAACCTCGTCAAAATTAAGCAACGTTTTTTTGACGGTAAACGTTCTGGGATCGTTCGGGTCTATGGGCGGTTGCGGCACGGCATACGGCCATCTCCACGCGCCGGGATTCGTGTCTATCAGAACAGGGCCGCCAATGGGTCCATCGGGCCCGTTTTCCGGGGGAAGCCTTGGCGTTCCCGGAGAATCGTCGCAGCCGACAAACAACAAAAAAGCCACCGCTAAAACCAACGGTAACAAACCTTTCCTCAAAAAACTCATAATCGCTCTCCTTACATGTCGCTTCTCAACAAAGCGTTTCACAAGCGGTACGGGCCGCAAGGCCCGTACCCCATACAATTACTACTCCGCATGAACCCATATCCAGGGAACCTGGATATAGTTGCCTTCATCCGTGAAAGCGCGCTGTCCAACCGGGGCCACAACCAGATCCGCATGGAAGGGATTATAAGCTTTGCCCGCACGGACGTTGAAATTGGTCGTGTTGCCAGCATCAAATATGGCGAAAGGCCCCTGTATGCCAGCGGAAACGTTTACGGATTTTTCAACTTCCGCCCAGATTGTGGGCACGTCCTCTTGCGTAAAGCGAGAGAGCCGCTCAAGCTGGTTCCAGCCCTGCCTTAGCGACAGCTTCACGCCCCAGAAACCAGCCCTTAGAGGCTGGCCGCGCCTGGAAGGATCGTGCATATTCGGATGGCCAAGCACATAGTAGCTCTGCCCCAAAATAAGGCTGTGCCCGTGGGACTGCATGTCGCCCATGTTTATGCCCGAGCTTCTTCTGTGTATGCGCCTAATGGTAACGTCCCTATCCACCCACACATAAACTATATCGCGCTGGTCGGTCCACCAACGGTTGAGGGCATAGTTGTTGTGATCTACAAAGGTGTCGTTTCCGCTTCGCCTAATCTCGTGCCACTCATTGTTGCTGTCCTGGAAAAACAGGGACACAACCTGAATAAAATTAGGCTGGACGGCAGGTATTCCGCTTACCATATCGCCGATAGAGGGCTCCCAATGCCAGCGGGCTGCGCCGGTTACGGTATATTCATGAGGCAGCCCTTCAACCCTGGACATTCCCAGATCGTGTTCCGAACCGGTCAGAAGGCCGTGCGCGGTGGTATGAAAAGTCCCCGGATCAAAGGTAATCTCCATGCCTGATACCTCGTTCAGCTCCCGCACGTTTTCCTGATCTGGCGTGGTAAGAGTTACCCATCCGTTGTTCATGGTGCCCACCCTGTATCTGGGATTGCTGTCCGGACGGGAGAAAAGAGCTATGTTGGTGCCCCCCCCTGCGCCGGACACCCTGGCCTGGATAGCCATGGTTGGCTGCCCTCGGTATATATCGCCGAATTCCGGATGCATGGGAATTTGTTCCTGGCCGTGGCCTATTCCGTCGTCGTCGGCCATCGCCAGAAAACCCGGGAACGGGCGTCTGCTGCCCACTTGCTGGGTCATAAACACTTCAAGCACGAAATTCGTAAACTGCCCGATGTCGCCGTTCCAGCCTTCCCACCTATGGGTCATGGGCAGGCCGAAATCCAGGTGGCTGCCGGCGCCGGGAAGATTGGGACCGCCGCCGCCGTTCCTGCCAGGCAGGGAACGCCAGCCTGCATCAGTCAAGGTCGTTCCGTGAAAGAACATCCTTCTGATGTTGTTGGCCCCGTCAAACGAGCCCATCCCAATGTCCAAGATATTCGCGGAATTGTTGAAATGCAATTCATAAACGCCCCAGAGTTGACCGAATTCGGGATGTGGCGCTGCGGGGGTCCACGGCTGATTGCCGAGAGTGGGGGTGTTAAAAGATCCGGACTGGAACGCGTTATCGGAGATTGAGATCAGGTTGGGCAAAATGGACAAATCAAAAGCGCGCGAACTCAAGGGGATGGGCCCTGTGGAGGATTCATTTGAAACCTGTGCGTTTCTGCTGTCCCACGTGCGCAGGTTGGCCCCCGCATTATTGAGCGCCGACGCGCCAATCCGCATCAGGCTGTTGGCCCCGGAAAAATCTATTGATCTGGGGTTATGCTGCCAAACAAAACCGTTATGCCCGATTCCGGCAAATGCCGAGGAGCCAATTTCCAGCAATTCCGAAAGACCCCTTAAGCTGATGCGGCGCAAGCCGCCCGAATTCTGAAACCAATGGTTCGGTATGTACCGCATTGTGCGGGGAAGGGCCAAACCCACAAGGTTCATCCTGCCGTTGTCCGGCCGCACACCTGCAGTAACCGCAGTGGGAGTGTTGGCGTTGCCAATTACATCAGGAGCATTATAGGCGGGAGTGCTAGTCATGTGCAGAATACCGATGTCAGGATGGACACCGGTAAAGGTGGCAGCGCTAAAGTCGAGGACAACATGCCCATCATTATCCCAGCCACCTTCTGGAACAACTACACCAGCGGTGGAGCTAGTTCTGTTGGGCAATCTCTGGTATAAGCGCCTTAAGGGGTCGTGAATAGTACCGGCTTCTTGAGGAGTGCCGACCCAGGCAGTGTTAGCTGCATTGGCATAAGCACCCATAAAGAAAGCCTGATTCTCGTCAAAACTGGCGGTAAACCTTACAATGATCGGATCATCCACGGTGCCTATACGCCCGTTCATTGCATCCGTATTCCCATCTTCCGCAGTGGCCCCGCCGAAATTGTTGCGCCAGTTTCTTACCTGAAAGAAACAGTCACAAGCGGGCACTCTGTGAAAACAAGCCAACGCCATTTCCGCAATTGCTCCTTGAGTGTGGCCGCCTGGAGACGAAGGCACACATTCAAACCTGTTTACAACGATGTCCGCCGAGCTGTTCGTATGCGAAAACCACACATGAGGAGCAATCTGCGTGGCGGGCCTGAGGCGCTCCCTGAGAGGTAAAACATTGCCCGCCAAAGCTGCGGAAGACATCGCTTCCGAAAAAGCTGGTTCCCCAGGCACTAACGGCGGGGGCGGAACCATCGGCGTCCATGTGTCGGTTCCATCAAAAACGTCTCTGACTTCATTGTTGGGACATCCCAAAAACGTTGCCGTTACCAACAACGCGACAAGAATCCCCCCAACTTTGAGGAAGTTTTTCTTCTTCACAACTCTTCTCCTTGTATTTCATATTTGTATTTACCGGGCACCTCGGGACAACGTCCTTAACATGTGCCCGTAACACACCAAACAACCGCCGACTTTAATCGACGTAGATCACCGCAGGGCCGTCTTTTCTAAGCCCAATCAGTTGGCCCCGAAAATCCACTTCCCTGCCGCCGTACACGATACGGGAAGTTATTGAAAGCCTTTCCGCTATTTCGGGCCCAGGCCCCGTAAGGTTCGTATAATACAAAAGAGCAAACGACATTCCCGGCATAAAGGCGTTGTTGAGGTTACGAAGCTGTCCACTAACAGGATCATAGACAAGGTCTCCGCTGGCAAAGCGCTCGGAAAAAATTCTTATCTCTTCATCGGTAATTCTTCCTGGGTACAAATCCAGAATTCCGGGGCCGTAAATATTATTGGTGGCATAATCCATAACCGAACGGCCAGAACCGCTACAGTGTTCACCGCCGTGGTAGTCAGGATGGCAAGAAAGGCCAACACACTGGGAAATGCAATCGTGCTTCCACCCGAAAACCGGGGCAAGGTTGTCGCTCAGGAAATAATTTACCTGATCCGTAATGGAGGTAAACATCATATGAGGCCGTGTCAGGTCATGAATCCACATGGGCATAAAGCTGTTTCGGGATTGGTGATAACGAAACAGCTCACCGTTAATTAACTGACTCATGTTGGTTCTGCCCGAGGAAAAACCGGCTTCCCGTACAATTATCGGGTGGGTTTCAAAAGGGCCTATTACCCCGGTAAAGGACTGGTCAGGATCCTGCCAAAACTCCAATATCCTAAAATAGGAAAGGAAATTACCGTAAGAGTGACCGCCACTCAGCCAGAAATACATTAGTCGTTCATCCTCGGTTAGATCCTCCCATAACTCATTCCAGTTAATAGGCGTTGCAAACGTATTTATCCTTAGATTCTTCGGTATTCTTACCTCGCTAATGTTGAATCTCTCCAAGAGCCTGCGCGGATTGTGATCGGGAAAGTGGTCGAAAACCGCATCGTAATGGGTTGGCCTTCCGGTAATTCTGGGGTACGCATAAAGGCCCAATTCGGGGTTGTCGCCATATTTGTCGATGAATTCAAAGCCGTCCAAGTTGTACCGTACCAGAACCAAGTTGCTCTTTAAGGCAAGCTGATAACGCAACGTTAACGGTAGATTGGCAAAAGTGAATCCGCCACTACGATAGCGGCAGTTGGTCACCTGCAACAACACCCTAACGCCCTGCCTCTGCAAAGGGGCAATATAGGCAGCTCGGTTGTTAAGAATATAATCCAGCTCGCTGGTATCAAGCGCAAACTGGAATCCTGCTTCGGCGCTTCCCGTCTTTATCATTCGGGCGGCGCTTAGAATAACATAGTCAAAAAAAAGCGGACCGGTACCGAAACCAGGCTCCCCCAACTCCAAATCCCCGATATTCAGTCGGAATCTGGAAATCCTTAAAAGGTCTTGAGGGCTTGTCACTTCCACGGCAACTCTTGCGTAAACGTGCTCCAGCGCATCTTCTTTAGAAACGGTACGTCCCGGGGGAATGTACCAGGGCAGCTCGAAATATCCGTCCGACGACGGACAGGAAAGAAACAACCCGGCCAGCGGCAGCAGGATTGCCAATAATTTTATTTTTTTCAACGTATTCTCCTCCTCGTCAATTTACCAAGACATTATCATCCCCACAGGGACACTAAACCTTATCGCGCTGTCCCTGATATCGACAGCATCCCTAGGCATAACCATATCGCCCCAGAACAGCCCGGGCATTTGCCCCGTTAAGCTGGCCGAGCGAAAAACCGATCTGTGCTGAAAGCGCAGCCCGGCAAAAACCGAAATACCCGCAGTAAAATCGTACTGGGCTCGCCCTTCCAAAAACAGTTCATTCTGGGTGTATATGAACGGGTCAACGGCTTGCAAACTGGCACCTGGATCGGCAGAATCCCGGCGAAACATGTTCCGCACTTCAAGCTGAAGCATCAGGTTCCTGTCGTCGGGCAGGTTCAACGGTAAATCGTATTGAACGACAAGCCTGTTCCGCAGGAAAAAATGCTGGACGTATGGAAAATATCTAGCGTCTGGGGAAATAGTGGCATTCCAATTGACAGCCCACCCTCCAAGCGGTGTCACATCGAAAACACTGTAGTCCTTATCGCTAAAGAAAGAAACAGTGTTATCGGTCCTTAACCGCAAAGCCCCATTCAACAGACCGTTATACCTAGCGTTAAGATTTATTCCGTGCCTCCATACCAAGGGGTTTATGGCATAAAACCGCACCCCTGCAGGCTCGACATAATCAAGAAACGAAGTGATAGCCGCACTGTATCCCAAAGTTATACCAAAAACGTCATTGCCAAAAGGGAACAAGGTGACATAAGCACCAAATAAATGGTTAAATTCCTCGGCACCAGGCTGTAGCGGAACAACGGTCTGGCCAGCACCCTCGCCAAACAAGCCTCGGCGTCTATCGAATCGTATGCTGTAGGAAATATTTGCCCTAACAATGTCGGAAAATCGGTAACCCACACGCGCACCATACTGCATGCCGAAATCATCGAATCGCAAAAACTCGCCAGGACTACCAACGGCTGGCCTTAACTCGGGATCAAGGAAAAACAAACCCGCCGCCAAATCCACGGTAAGATCCCTGAACACCATGTTCAAGGCAATAGCGCCATGCCCTTGCGTAATATTGTCCGGGTTTACCTTGTCCATCCAAGTCGTGTTACCAAAACTCGGGTAAATGGCATTAGCGGCACCGGCAGTGCCGCCCCAGAAAACCCCGATATCGCCGCCCAAGTCATCCGTATGGGTAAAATCATGGCCCGTACCACCCAAAACCCTAACATACATATCCTCCGATCCGAATCTTACCCAAGCGTACATCTGGCCGAAAATATTCCTGGCGGTAAGCCCGTCGGTACCAGCCACCATTGCTTCGCCAGGCGCAAAAGTCCAGCTTCCTCCAAACCTGTCCGTTTCAAAGCCGACCCTCAGACTGGTATCCTCATCTCCAAGCTCCCCCGCCCCGTGGGGATCGCGCCCTTCCATTCCAGTAAACGGCCCAGTCCACCAGCTAATGTTCTGGTGGTTAATCGATGGGCGAATACCCCGATGAGCAAAAGAGCGCGCATTATAAGTGAACGCATCCGCAAAAACAGACAAGTTCAGAGTAAGCCGCGGACCAGGCCTGGATGCCTCCACACCATCGTTACTTCCTGCTTCCTGAGCAACGAAAAAAGGCGTCACTTCCTGCACAACCACAGGAATTTCCGGCAACCCCGCATAGTAGTCTTCCGCTTCCTGTGCGAAAACAAGAGTTCCCGACAGCCCCATGACAATTGCCAAAACCAAAGAAAGACGAAGATGCCTTTTCATGTTCACACTCCTCTCCTGAAAAATATATTCTTTTGCACAGGCACACGCGCGCCCAAAGAACCGGGTATGCCGCTTTGCCAAGCCAACGCGAATTTTCGCTTTGCGGGAAATTGCTGCTGATAGCGAAATATTGTTAACTATTCGTTTAGTAATA
>Ga0209755_10001016_pt1 | contig 46942 bp, 44 predicted proteins | sample TergutCo191P1_FD_187301 | JGI IMG/M metagenome (GOLD analysis project Ga0209755, IMG submission 187301) | Cornitermes sp. P1 segment gut microbial communities from Petit-Saut dam, French Guiana - Co191P1 (SPAdes) (version 2) | ecosystem: Host-associated > Arthropoda: Insects > Digestive system... | reverse complement strand
GATAGGCGGGAGTTGTACGCATGGTAACATGTTCAGATGACCCGTACTAATAGTCCGAGGGCTTGACCATGACATTGGCTTTTGCCTAGTCGAGCTTCAATTTCAAAAACCGCATGGTTCAAGCGGGCTTTGGAATTGCTAGCCAGAGTTGGCAAAAACAATGAATTACGCTCAAGCCATACGTTCATCCATTTTTCTACACACTACACTTTTTTGAACTATTGTTTCGCTCCTTCTCTATATTGAGTTTTTAAGTTGCGCCGCGCCCCCAAGGCGCGGTATTTTAATAAGATTTGAAGCAAGCTGGGGGCGCAAATAATGCGGTTTGAGTATAAGCAGATTGTTTTTAATTTGGGGCTTACGCTTAGTCAGAAAAAGCACGACGGGGCTATGGAGCTTCTTAATGAGGCGGGCCGGGACGGCTGGGAGATGGTGTCTGCGGCGTCCATGGGGGATTCGCATTATATGGTTTATGTTTTCAAACGGCCTTTGCGAGGCGAGTTTTGATATGAAATTCGAACATGGGCAGCTGTACAATTGTGAAAGCACCAGCGGCGCGGAAACTTGGGTTTTCGAAAGTAGTACAGAATATAGTAGCGGTTTAGCGGACACACTAATTGGCACGCTGGATAAGCTGGGCGACAGGGGCTGGGAGCTTGCGGGCATTACCTCCCATAGTAATTCGGCGTTCTACAGTGGTTTTCAGTATGTATATGTTTTCAAGCGGCCTAAGATTTAGGTGCGCGAAATAGACGGGGTGTAGCGTAGTTTGGCTAGCGCGCCTGGTTTGGGACCAGGAGGTCGCAGGTTCGAATCCTGCTACCCCGAGCTTTGTACCTGTAGCTCAGCAGGATAGAGCAACGGCCTTCTAAGCCGTGGGTCAGGGGTTCGAATCCCTTCAGGTACGGGACGGGCGGAAGTATCGTAACCTTTCCAGAAAGTTTGCGTGGTGGGTGTAGCTCAGTTGGTTAGAGCGCCAGATTGTGGCTCTGGAGGCCGTGGGTTCGAGTCCCATTATCCACCTTTTCGCGTCACAGGCGCGACCCGCAGCGTAGCTCCATCAATATGAACCATTAGCTCAGTCGGTAGAGCATTTGACTTTTAATCAAAGGGTCCACGGTTCGAGCCCGTGATGGTTCAGAAAAAAGCATTAAAAAGTGAGGCGGTCTCGTTAAGGTGAAAATGCTTAACAAGGCTGCCTCATTTTTCGTTTTCATGCGGTTTTGCCGTGATATGCGGAATAATTCCGGGGTTTATTTACTATAATTCACTATGACTCTGTAGCCCTGATAGAATCCGCATTGGCGGAACCCGAGGGCGGTTGCGGCGTTTATACATAGGGATTCATCTTTGTCAATCATGTAAAGGGTCTCTTCCGCGCCGGAGACAAAGGCATTCTGGGCGGCGGCGGCAAGGAGAGCCTTAGCCTTGGTGGCGTCTTTTGTATAGCAGCAGAAGATTTCCGCGGCGGGACGCATCAGCATAACGTAGTCACTGACGCCGCCGGTTTCGTCAAAGCAGGCGAAGATTTGCCACAGGTCGATTCTTTCCAGGATGCGGCGGGAAGTCCAGTACATGTCGGGGTTTGATTTGTCGTGGAAAGTGGCAAAGGCTTCGAAGTTTTCTTCGGTGATGGGCGTGACGCCAACCACGGATACCTTGGCCGCTTCCCCGGCTCCGACATCGGCGATTACGGCTTTTAAAAATTCCTCGAAATCCGGAACGGACAGCCGCATTTCCAAGGAATCGTCCAACAGCTTCGCGCCCAGCTCTTCCATGAGGCTCGACGGAACAGGGACATTGCGGAAGCAAAAAAACAGCTCATATCCTGTGTATTTCTCCAAAAGCTTTGGCCAAACGCTACGCAGCTCTTCTTCCGAAGCGTCATTAATTTGAGCATAACCCTGGGAGGGTTCGGTTAAAATTTCTACGCCATTAATAATCTCATGTTCCATAGATATCACTCCTTCAAAAGAAGTATACCATAAAAATATCCGGATTAACCAGTGATTATTGCCATACATTGCCATATTTTAATAAAAATTTTTAAGTATTTTTCACAAGACATTGACATTGAGGTCTTTGTGCATTACAATCCAGTGACATCACTTTATGTGAAAAAAATCTAGCGCGTAAAACGCGAGGGAGGACTTGTACCATGAAAAGGATTTTAAAGTTAGTGTTATCAATTGCCGTGTTGCTTTCATTGGTGGTAATAGCTACCGCATGTAGAAGCGATGACCCCACTCCAGCACCGGCACCAGCTCCAGCTCCAGCACCGGCACCAGCTCCAGCACAACCACCGGCACCCGCACCGGCAGACACACCGGCACCAGCTCCAGACCCGGCATTGGCAGTAGAGCCCGTTGCCATTCAAATCGCATTGGTTGCTCACTCACCGGACTCCATTCTGGATGACGGCTCGTTTAACCAAGGTGCGTGGGACGGTATCCAACGTTTCCTTCGTACCCACAACTTGCCTGCAAGCGCGGCAAACTTCTTCCAGCCTCACTCTGCTGACGACGAAGCCCGTATCGACTTGATGGCACATGCTATCGAAGGCGGCGCGAACATCCTCGTGCTTCCCGGTTTCCACTTTGTAAACTCTCTGTACGACGCACAGGACTTCTTCCCGGAAGTAAAATTCGTACTGCTTGACGCCACACCCGGCAGAGGCGGCGAAAACAGAATCGAAGCCAACGTAGCAGCTATCCACTATGCCGAAGAGCAAGCCGGATTCCTTGCCGGATACGCCGCTGTAATGGAAGGTCACAGAGGCCTTGGTTTTATGGGCGGTATTGCGGTTCCCGCAGTTGTACGTTTCGGCCATGGCTTCATCCAAGGTGCAGAACATGCAGCAGGCGTTCTTGGCCTTGGCGCAGGCGACATCACCATTAACTACACCTATCTTGGACAATTTGCACCAGACCCAGGCTTTGCAACTATGGCTTCTGCATGGTTTGCAGGCGGCGTAGATGTTATCTTTGCCGCAGCAGGTGGCGCAGGCGGTAGCGTAATGGCTGGCGCAGAAGCTTCCGGCGGTCTTGTAATCGGCGTAGACGTTGACCAATCCCATGAATCACCCACGGTTATCACCTCCGCCATGAAAGCCCTTGATAACTCTGTTTATGACATGCTTACAGATTTCATGAACGGCGCGTTCCGCGGTGGCAGACGTCATGACTTTGACGCCTCCATCAACGGCGTTGGATTGCCCATGCATAACTCACGCTTTACAACCTTCACCCAAGCACAGTATGACGCAATTTTTGCTCAGCTTGCCAGCGGTGCAGTAAGTGTAAACCCAAGCCTTGAAATGTCTGACATTCTTCCGGGCCTCTCACTTGTAAATGTAAATGAAATGTAATTAGTAGTAGTTTAAATTAGACCTCGGGGGAAGGAAGCTGTTGTTTCCTTCCCCAGCCTTTTTATATTATATACATATTAAATGAGAGCGGGGGGTTATATGTACATTATTGAAATGCGCAACATTACCAAGGAGTTTCCGGGAATCATCGCAAACGACAATATTACGTTGCAGCTGAAAAAAAATGAGATTCACGCGCTGTTGGGAGAAAACGGCGCGGGGAAATCCACGCTGATGAGCGTGCTTTTTGGTTTATACAAGCAGGAGAAGGGAAGCATCTTCAAAAACGAAGAGGAAGTTTTCATTACAGGCCCGGGCGATGCCAACAGGCTGGGAATTGGAATGGTGCATCAGCATTTTAAGCTTGTGCATAATTTTACGGTTCTGGAAAACATCGTGCTGGGTGTTGAAACCACAAAAAGCGGTGTTTTGCAGATGAAAGAGGCCCGCGAGAAGGTGCTGGCACTGTCGAAAAGATATGGCTTTGACATAGATATCGACAAGGAAATCCGGCATATAAGTGTGGGAATGCAGCAGCGCGTGGAAATTTTAAAAATGCTGTACCGCGACAATGAGATTTTAATATTTGACGAGCCCACGGCCGTGTTGACGCCACAGGAAATTGAGGCGTTGATGAAAACCATGAAGGACATGGCGGCGGAGGGCAAGTCAATTTTGTTTATTACGCACAAATTGGACGAGATTAAACAGGTGGCCGACAGATGCTCCGTTTTGCGCAAGGGCAAAATGATAGGCACGGTTGACGTGGCGGAAACATCAAAGGAAGAAATGTCCGAGATGATGGTTGGCCGCAAGGTTGTACTAAGCCTTGACAAGGCAGAGGCCAATATAGGCGACACTATTTTAAAAGTGCGCAACCTGTGCCAAAAAGGCAAGGCCGATAAATCCGGAAAAGATAGATTAAAAAATATATCCTTTGATGTGAAAGCCGGGGAGATTTTGTGCGTGGCAGGCATCGAGGGCAACGGCCAGACCGACCTTGTTTACGCCCTGACCGGCTTGGAGGAATTTGATTCCGGCGAGATTGAAATGGAAGGCAAGGATATATCCCGTGCGAAAATTCGCAAGCGCACCGAAATGGGCATCGCCCATATTCCGGAGGACAGACATAAGCACGGCCTTGTTCTGGACTATACGCTGGCGTACAACACGATTTTGCAAACATATTATGCCAACTTCCAAAAGACCGGCTTTTTGAAAAAGCAGACAATTTTGGACTATGCCAAAAGGCTGATTGAACGCTTTGACATACGCTCCGGCCAGGGGGAAATCACTTCAACCCGGGCCATGTCCGGCGGAAATCAGCAGAAAGTAATCTTGGCACGGGAAATCGACCGTGACCCGAAATTGCTTATTGCGGTGCAACCCACCCGCGGTTTGGATGTGGGTGCAATCGAATACATTCACAAGCAGCTACTGGCCCAGCGGGATTCCGGCAAGGCGGTGCTGCTGGTTTCCCTGGAGCTGGAAGAGGTAATGAACGTTTCCGACAGAATTTTGGTCATGTACGAGGGGGAAATTGTAGCGGATGTTGACCCCAAGCATGTGACTTTCCAAGAGCTGGGGCTGTATATGTCCGGCGCGAAACGGGACGAGGTTAGTGTGGATGCGGCGCATGTTAAAGGGGATGAGGTGACTGTGGAATGAACCGAAGCGGCTTTTTGAGTTTCTTGTCTTCATTGCTGGTAATAGTTATCGGATTGCTGTTCGGGCTGATTGTTCTGATTGTCAGTAATGCCGAGCAAGCGTTCCCGGCCGCCCGCACGATTGCGACCTTTGGCTTTAGCTCTATGCGCAGGGTCGGCGACGTAATGCTGCACGGTACGCCGATTATTTTAACCGGCCTTTCCGTTGCCTTTGCTTTCAAAACCGGCCTGTTTAACATAGGTGCCAGCGGTCAATTCATGTTTGGTGGTTTTGTGGCCATTTACATTGGTGTTGAAGCCACGTTTTTGCCGCCATGGCTGCGGATTCTTACATGTATCGTGGCCGCCGCGCTGGCCGGTGCTATTTGGGGCGCGATTCCCGGTTTGTTAAAAGCCTACCGCAACGTGCACGAAGTTATTTCCAGCATCATGACAAACTATATCGGCATGTTTATCGTGGTCTACCTGATTCAATCATTCGTTTTCGACCAGGGCCGCGGAACATCAACCCGACTTCCCACCGAGTCTACTTTACCAAGGTTGGGCTTCCAGAATATCTTCCGCGAGCCCTTCTTTGCGACTTACAGGGAATCCCATGTTAATCTTGGCATAGTCCTTGCTATCGCCATCGCCATTTTGGTGTATGTAATTCTTGAAAAAACAACCTTCGGCTACGAGCTGAAAGCCTGCGGCTTTAACCCTGATGCCGCAAAATACGCTGGAATCAATCAAAAAAGAAGCATCGTGTTCTCTATGATGATATCCGGCGCATTGGCCGGAACCGCCGGCGCGTTGAACTTCATGGTTGACACGGGGCTGTCCATGGGTGTTGTAGAAACCCTTGCAATGGAGGGCTTTACGGGGATTTCCGTGGCGTTCCTTGGGATGAACCACCCCATAGGCATTATTTTCTCCGGGCTTTTTGTTTCATATATAAAGCTGGGCGGTGCGCAGCTTCAGCCCCACTTCTCCATTGAGATGGTGGAGACGGTGCTTGCCATAATCATTTACTTCTGTGCTTTCGTGTTCGTGGTAAAATCCATGCTTGGGCGCGGTCTTAGCAAGTTCGGAAGAAAAGATAAACAGGAAGGGGGCGGCGCGGTATGAACATGCTATATTTTATAGTGCAAAATACCATGTTCTTTGCGATTCCTCTTATGCTTGTCGCGCTGGGTGGACTGTTTTCGGAGAAATCCGGTGTTGTCAACATCGCCCTTGAGGGCAAAATGGTTCTGGGTGCGTTTACCGGGATTTTATTTATCACCACCTATCAGGACTCTATATCCGGCCAGCCCATTTTGATTTTGGGCTTGCTGATAGCCATGCTAACCGGTATGGCGGCCTCCGTTTTCCATGCTTACGCCGCCATCCACTTAAAGGCAAACCAAATCATCAGCGGTGTTGCCCTCAACATGTTTGCCCCTGCCTTTGCCATTTATGTCTCAAGGCTGGTGACGGGCACTCAAAATGTGCATTTTATTAACCAGTTCCGCATCGACAGTGTTCCCGTATTGGGAAGCATCCCCATACTTGGCCCGATTCTGTTCCAAAACGCTTATATCACCACCTATTTGGGTTTTGCTATTTTGGCCCTTGCCACCTTTGTTTTGTATAAAACGAAATTTGGCCTGCGCCTTAGGGCTTGCGGCGAGCATCCCCAAGCGGCGGACTCCGTGGGTGTTAGCGTAGCAAAAATGCGCTACGCCGGGGTATTGCTTTCCGGCGCGTTGGCCGGAATCGGCGGGCTGATTTGGGTTGTGCCCATATCCACCATTTTCAGCGGCACGGTAAACGGCTACGGCTTCCTGGCTTTGGCGGTTCTTATCTTCGGTGCGTGGAAGCCCCAAAGAATCCTATTCGCTGCGTTCTTCTTTGGCCTAATGCAGACAGTTGCGTGGTCTAACGCCGCAATTGACTTTTTGCCAGGCGGCACCGGCTGGACCCAGTTCTACAAAATGACACCGTTCATTGCCACTTTGATTGTTCTGGCGTTCACTTCTAAAAATACCATGGCTCCCAAGGCTGCCGGCCAGCCCTACGACAAGGGCGGAAGGTAGCGGAGAGCGCAGGGCAATAGCATTTACTTTGGGCCCGAGGGGCCGGCACTGCCGGCCCCTCAACAAGACGCTCCGCTACCCCCCCCCTTGCCATATGAATCCCAAAAATAATCGCCCCATTCTGACGTTATTTTTGGGATTCATATGGCAAGGGGTTTTTTTGCAGCGGGAGCTGCCCAAACACGGAGATAAAACCGCTGCACTAGCCGCGGCACAATTTTACATGAATTTTACTTTACCGTTATAGGTTTTTTACATTGGGCATTTACTATTGGCTTGTAAACAAAACGAGCTAATGGAGGAATGTTTAATGTTGAAAAAAAGTATCAAAGTTGTTCTTGGGCTGGCAATAGTGGCGGCAATGGGCCTGTTGGTGGCGGCCTGCGGCGGCAACGGTAATGATGGCAACGCGCCAGCTCCCGTAGCCGCAAACCCACCAGCAGCTGTACCGGCTCCCGCAGCCGCAAACCCGCCGGCAGCTGCACCGGCTCCCGCACCGGCAAATCCATCGACACCCGCACCGGCTACTATATCCGGGGAAATAACCGTCATCACCCGCGAGGGCGGAAGCGGAACACGGGTCGCCTTTGTTGAAATCGCTGACATCACAGTCGAAGGCAATGACAATATCACAGTCGAGGCCGTAGTAGCCCCCGGCACCAGCGTAATGATGACCAACGTGGCGGAAAATCCTTTGGCCATAGGTTATGCTTCAACGGGAGTGGCTTTGAGGGACGACAGGGTTAAGGTGTTAAGCATTAACGGAGTTCAGCCAACAGTTGAGAACATGTTAAACGGTACATACGCTATACAGCGTCCGTTTATCATTGGATACAACATCAACGAAGGACTGAGCCCCCTTGCCCAGGATTTTATTGACTTCATATTTTCCGCCCAAGGGCAGGAGGTTGTGGCCGGCAGAGGTTATGTTCCTTTTGTGCCCGAGGGTGCACCCCAGTATACTGCAAGCGGATTGACCGGCTCGATTGTAATTAACGGCTCGTCCTCTCTGTATTCTCTGATGGGGCATCTCAGCGAAGCTTTCCGTGAGCTTAACCCTAATGTCAGAATAGACATTCACGGCGCGGGCACGGGCCACGGAATCAGTGCCGTACGGGACGGACTTGCGGATATAGCTATGTCCAGCCGCAACCTTAGGGAAAGCGAGCTTGAGTTTATAGCACCCCTGACCATAGCCATTGACGGTATTGCGGTAATCACGCACCCAAGCAACCCAATCGAAGGACTGACGCTTGAACAAGTCAGAAATATTTTCCTTGGAGAGGTTGAGAGATGGGAATACGCTCGTTAATTTCTTTAATAAGACGCAATAAGGAACGCATAGCAAAGCATTTATTCGCATTATCAGCCTCCGCCGCGATTGCCGCGGTGGGGCTGATTTGTGTATTTCTGTTTATGCAGGGCCTGCCCGCGATGTGGGACATAGGCATTTTTAATTTTCTGACCGGCACGGATTGGCAGCCTGACTGGACACCGCCCAGATTTGGCATACTGCCCATGATTGTCGGCTCGTTGTATGTAACGGCGGGAGCGATTCTTTTTGGCGTGCCCACCGGCATTTTCGCAGCGGTGTTTATGGCAAAATTCTGCCCGGCTCCGCTGTATAAGATACTTAAACCCGCGATAAATTTGCTGGCAGGGATTCCCTCCGTGGTTTACGGATATTTTGGCATGGTGGTGCTTGTACCCTTTGTGAGGGAAAACTTTGGAGGCAACGGAAACAGTATACTCACCGCGTCGATTTTGCTGGGCATGATGATTCTGCCAACAATAATCACTATATCCGAAAGTGCCATCCGTGCCGTGCCCGGCGAGATATACGACGGGGCGGTGGCTCTGGGGGCAAGCCATGAACACGCGACCTTTCGGGTGATTTTGCCCGCCGCCAAGTCCGGGGTCATGGCCTCCGTTATTTTGGGCATCGGACGAGCCGTAGGCGAAACAATGGCTGTGCGAATGGTTGCCGGCAATCAGGCTGTTCTGCGTATGCCTCATGAATTTATAAGAGGCGTGAGAACATTAACCGCCAATATTGTGTTGGAGCTGGGTTATGCGTATCCCGGCGACCACAGGCCCGCGTTGATTGCCACGGGGGTTGTGCTGTTTGTGTTTGTAATGCTAATCAATACCTTGTTTGCAATTCTAAAGAAAAAGGAAGGTGTTTAGGTGAAGCGTAAAAAACCCTTTGATTTTATTTTCTTTTTGCTGACATGGCTGAGTATAGGCGTAACTGTCGCTGTTTTCACGCTTGTTGTGGGATATGTGTTGATTAACGGTGTTCCCTATATCAGCCCGTCGCTTTTTGCCCTGGAATCCACTGCGCTAAACCCCTCTCTATTTCCGGCACTTATGGGAACACTGATGATTGTGGGGCTGTCGCTGATTCTGGCGGTGCCGCTGGGGATATTTTCCGCCATATATCTTGTGGAATACGCAAGAAGGGGCAGCCGCTTTGTAAAAATAGTACGCCTCACAACAGAAACTCTGGCGGGTATTCCGTCAATCGTATATGGGCTATTTGGCTTCATATTTTTTGGCGTGTTTCTTGGCTGGGGACTGTCGCTGATGTCGGGGGCGTTTACGGTTTCGATTATGATTTTGCCCCTTATTATGCGGGCAACGGAGGAAAGCCTAAGAGCTGTTCCCGATACCTATAGGGAGGGGTCTTTTGGGCTGGGCGCGGGGCGGCTGAGAACCGTTGTGCGCATAGTGCTTCCCGCGGCTACGCCCGGCATACTGGCGGGTATAATACTTGCTATAGGGCGGATTATCGGCGAGACGGCGGCCATAATTTTTACCTTGGGTAATGTGGCACGTATGCCAAATAATCTGTTTGACTCGGGGCGCACCTTGTCGGCCCATATGTACACCCTCGCAAACGAGGGCACGCATCCCGGCGAAGCCCACGCCACGGCGGCCGTACTGCTTCTTGTCGTAATTTTGATAAACGCGCTGTCGTCGTGGATTGCGCGGTTTGTAAAAGCATCATAGCAGGGGAGGAGATACTTATGGAAAAGGTGAGCAAATTTTCATTAAAAGATGTTAATTTATGGTACAGCGACTTTCAAGCGTTAAAAAATATTAACATGGAAATACCCGCGAATTTCATAACGGCCTTTATAGGCCCTTCGGGCTGCGGAAAGTCAACCTTGATTAAGAGCCTAAACCGCATGAACGACCTTATTGAAGGGTGCAGAATCACCGGGGATATTTTGCTTGACAATGAAAGCATACATGGCAATATTGATGTGAACATGCTTAGAAAGCGGGTGGGCATGGTTTTTCAAAAGCCCAACCCCTTCCCGATGAGTGTTTTTGACAATGTGGCTTACGGCCCCCGCACCCATGGCATTAAGTCAAAGTTTAGGCTGAATGAAATCGTGGAAAAATCCTTGTGTGACGCCGCCATTTGGGACGAGGTAAAGGATAGGCTAAAAAAGAGCGCGTTAAGCCTTTCCGGCGGGCAGCAGCAGCGTCTTTGCATAGCCCGCGCCTTGTCGGTTCAGCCGGACGTGTTGCTGATGGACGAGCCGACCTCTGCGCTGGACCCAATCTCCACCGCCAAAATCGAGGAATTGGTTATTAAGCTAAAGGACAGCTATACTATAGTCATCGTAACCCACAATATGCAGCAGGCTACAAGAATATCCGACAGAACAGGCTTTTTCTTATTGGGCGAGTTAGTTGAATACGGCAAAACCGAGCGTATTTTTTCCGTACCAAAGGATAAACGCTGCGAGGATTATATAACGGGGAGGTTTGGATAATGCGCAGATTTGATATTCAATTGGCAGAGTTAAACGACATGCTTATTGAAATGGGCGCGATGATTGAAAAAGCAATAACACAAGCGTCCCAAGCTCTAAAAGAGCAGGATGTTGAGCTTGCGAAAAAAGTAATGGAGGAAGAAAAATATATTGACCGTCAAGAAAAAGACATTGAGGCGTTATGCCTGAAGCTTCTTTTGCAGCAGCAGCCTGTGGCAAAGGATTTGCGGACGATTTCGGCTGCCTTAAAAATGATTACCGACATGGAGCGCATTGGCGACCAAGCCGCCGATATTTCCGAAATAATAGTCATGATGGGCGGCGCGCCCTATATAAAAAAGCTGGAGCACATCTCCCAAATGGGAGAGGCCACTATTAAAATGGTTACGGAAAGCATCGACGCTTATGTAAAAAAGGATTTGCAGCTTGCAAAAGCCGTAATAAAATACGACGACGTGGTTGACGACCTTTTTGACAGGGTAAAATTTGAATTAATAGAATTGATTCGGGCCGCCGACTCAAACTGCGAGCAGGCAATAGATTTGCTGATGATTGCAAAGTATTTCGAGCGCATTGGCGACCATGCCCGCAATATCGCAAAATGGGTGGTGTTTTCGATACGCGGGCGAAAAACAAAAAAAGGATGATTTCATGCAACAAATTTGGATAGTGGAAGACGACGAGGATATACGCGAGATAGTCTTATACGCCTTAAGCACCGCCGGTTTTGAAGCGCGTGGTTTTGAGAGCGGCGGCGGTTTCTTTGCGGCGTTGGAAAACAAAGAAGCGGTACCGCCGGATTTAGTTTTGCTGGATATTATGCTGCCGGGTGATGACGGCCTGACTATTTTGAAAAAGCTGCGGCAAAAGTATAAAACATTACCTATCATTATACTTACCGCAAAAAGCAGTGAGACCGACAAGGTGAAGGGGCTGGATTTGGGTGCGGACGACTACCTGACCAAGCCCTTTGGTGTCATGGAGCTTATTTCACGAATCAAAGCCCTGCTGCGCCGCAGCAATTTATCCACACAGCAAGAAATTACGTTTCAGAGCATACAAATGAGCCCCGCCCGGCGTTCCGTGGCCGTAAACGGCGCGGCAATAACACTGACCTTTAAGGAGTATGAATTATTGCATTATTTTCTCATAAACGCGGACATCGTTTTAAACAGGGATAAAATTTTGGAAACTATTTGGGGGTATGACTTCGAGGGCGAAAGCCGCACCTTGGACATGCATATAAAATCATTACGGCAGAAGCTCGGGGAGGCAGGCAGTTTAATAAAAACCATCCGTAATGTTGGTTATAAGCTAGGGGAATAGTTGTGCAAAAACGCATTTTTTTAAACTTCGCGGGATTGATATTAATTTGCACTGTACTCATGGGGGTGCTTTCGCCCGGATTTCCTGTTCTTGCCGCAATCACTGTTATTATTTTAGTTTTGGCGCATTTTATCGCCCGCCGCTTGACGCAAAAAATTATCAAGCCCCTCACCGAGGTTGATTTTGAAGGCTTTGCTCAAAGTGAACCGCTGTACGAGGAATTGTGGCCTTACATCGAAAAAATCGACCGGCACAAGCAAGACCTCGCGGAGCAGCTGACAACACTAAGAGACCGCGCGGAAACCATCGAGGCTGTAATCTCAAACATGCGCGAGGGTTTGATTATACTGGATGAAAAAGGTCTGGTAATGACCGCCAATAAGAGCGCGCTGGACATTTTTGATATTTCCGTGGATATTGAGCAAAAGAGCATACAGCATATTTACCGCGACCCGGAATTTATGAAAGCTGTTAAGGAGTGCCTCGAAGGGGCGCATTTGGAAATATCCTTTGCAAGAAATGAAAGGATTTACAATGTATTTCTCAACCCCGCAACCAATGATAGCCGTAGCGGGGCAATTATTTTCTTTTTGGATACAACCGAGCAGTTTAAGGCCGAAACACAGCGCAGAGAATTTACCGCCAATGTATCCCACGAATTAAAAACGCCGCTTACAACTATCTCCGCATTGTCAGAGATGATGTCCAACGGCATGGTTAAAACTGATGATATACCCGCTTTCACGGATAAGCTTTTAGGGCATACCAAACGCCTGATAAATATTATTGACGATATAATCCGGCTGTCGGCCTTTGACGAAAGCAAAATAGAAGAGTGCTTTACCGCCTTTGATATTTATGAGCTTGCAAAATCGGTCATAAACGCCTTACAGGACAAAGCCGCGGAAAGGGCTGTAACACTTAAGCTTGAAGGGCAGCCCTTCCAAGTAAAAGCCGATAACCGTCTGCTGGATGAGCTCATGTATAACCTGGTTGACAATGGAATCAAATACAACAAGGAGGGCGGCAGCGTCACCCTCGGCCTGTGCCAAGAAAGCGGATGGTGCAAAATATCCGTAACCGATACAGGCATCGGTATTCCAAAGGAGCATCACCCCCGTGTATTTGAGAGGTTTTACCGCGTGGACAGCTCCCGCTCGAAAAAAACAGGCGGCACGGGACTTGGGCTTTCGATTGTGAAGCATATCACCGAGCATCACGGCGGTAAAATTGTTTTGGAAAGCACGGAAAATGTGGGTACGACAATCCTTTGTTATATCTCTACACATCCAAATAACACGAATTGAGAATTTCATTGACTTTCACGAATTGTATTGGTAGACTCCTTTTGAGGCCACAGGTTACACCAAGAAAGATTTAGTAGCTTGATTAACCAGATTTAAAACACCATGCCCCAGATTTAAAACACCATGCCAAGGTAAACACCGTTTTTATCGTCTTGGCTGACCCCGAGATACCGTCGCGTTACGGCAAATGAACTGTGATTGTAAATTTCCATGATTACAGCCGGGGAAACTCCGTCTTTCCAGGCATGGTAGCCGAAGGTCTTACGGAGGGAATGACAGGAAACCCGTTGAGAAAAATTAAGAGTCTCGGCGGCGGCACGGATTATGCGATACGCCTGAATTCGGCTAATGGCTTTCCCTGTCTGATTGTTTAAAATGAGAGGACTGCCCGGCACGGCACTTGGCAAATAAGCTTCCAATGCTGTGATAACGCTTTTGTTCAGTGCGATGGTTTTGCTCTTTTTGGTTTTCTTCTCCGTGATGGTAAAGGTTTCGCGTACACGGTTGTTTTCAAAATCATACACGCCGTCGCAAGATATGGACAAAATGTCGCTGATGCGTAACGCAGTGTGAATGCACAACGTAGCCAGCACGTAATTCCGAATCTGGCCCAGACTCCGGTAGTAAGCGATGAACAGGCGAACTTGCTTTCTGCAACGGATTGGCTCGGTTAGTGACATTAGGTAAACCTCCTTTAATATGAATGCTTTTGTCCATGTAACATACTCCCTAGTGTGTTTCATGGGCTTTTTAAATCCCCTAAAAATCAGGAAATAGCAGTGCCCCTTTTTTGGTTCTGGCGAAGATGACCCGCATCTTCGTTTTTTTATTGCCCAAATATCAACACTTTTGACAAGGCAACACACTAGGGATTGTGTTACATGGCATGTATTGTGGCAGTTAAGGCTTGCGCCAAAGCCTTTCATAAGCATAGGAAAAGGAGGAAAAATAACATGAAAAAAAATGAAAAGAAGTACATCAGCCTCGTGCTGGTATTTTTGATGGTGTTTGGGCTAGTGTTGGTGACACCCCCTGTTGCGGCGGAAGCCGCTGGAAGCACCTATTATTTGGAAAGTGATATACGCCATGCCGCAGGGACTAATACTAACACGGATGTATTTCCTGGCGGTGGCTCGTTCGCTATGGGGGGCGTAACTTACTTTAGAGGCATAGCCAATAGTCCTCATGGCACTTGGAATTCAATTATTACTTACATCATTGACGGGCGCGGCTTTACACGGTTGACAGGTGTTTTCGGGCAAATAACCGATGGTGGCGGCGCACTGATTATATCCGGTGACGGCGCACTTTTGGGTGCGTTTGAGCAAAATCCGGGGGATACACCAATTCAAATAGATGTGGATATTCCTGTGGGGACACAAAGAATTAGAATAATGATAGAACGGAGCAGCGGTAGATTTGGGTTTGGAGATGCTGCTTTTGAGGTAGGCGGCATAGCTACCCGCGCTCCAACTCACCCACGTCCAGCTTCGGGAAGTGCCTTTGTAGAAAGTGATATACGCCATGCCGCAGGGACTAATACTAACACGGATGTATTTCCTGGCGATGGCTCGTTCGCTATGGGGGGCGTAACTTACTTTAGAGGCATAGCCAATAGTCCTCATGGCACTTGGAATTCATATATTACTTACAATATTACCGCCCATGGCTTTACAAGATTGACGGGTGTTTTCGGTCAAATTATTGACGGAAGTGGTGCACTGATTATAACTGGTGACGGTGCTCTTTTGAGCGCGTTTGAACAAAACCCAGGGGACAGCCCTATCCAAGTAGATGTGACTATTCCTCTGGGCACACAAAGGGTCAGAATAATGATTGAAAGAAGTAGCGGTAGATTTGGGTTTGGTGAAGCCCTTTTCAGTAGAGGTGGGCAACCAACACCAGCCCCGCCTGCTCAATTCACAATCACTCCATCTGCTTCACCCTCAAACGGAGGTAGCGTAACCGGTGGCGGCACGTTCAACCAAGGCGCATCTGTTTCACTCCGTGCCACGGCAAACAGCGGATGGACATTTTCCGGCTGGTACGAGGGCGGCAACAGGGTCAGCACAAGCGCGACATTTAATTTTAACGCCACAGCAAACAGAACCCTACAAGCGCGGTTTACGCAAGTGCAAATGGTGTGGATTGAATCAAGGGCATGGCCGGCAAATGGGGGCACGGTATCAAAAACTCCAAGCGGCGGCGTGGCTGATGCGCAAGACTGGTCTGGTACGTATGTTCAACTAAATTCAACTGTAACTCTCCGTGCCACGGCAAATAGCGGCTGGGTTTTTGACGGCTGGTTTGAAGACTGGTTTAATCCTTCGTTGGTCAGCACCAACCCGACATTTAGTTTTATTGCCACACAATCCAACTCTATACAAGCCGTTTTCATACAACAACAACACCATACCATAACTGCTACAGCCAACCCGCCAAACGGAGGCAGCGTAACCGGCGGCGGCACTTTCGACCAAGGCACATCTGTTTCACTGCGTGCCACGGCAAACAGCGGATGGACATTTTCCGGCTGGTACGAGGGCGGCAACAGGGTCAGCACAAGCGCGACATTTAATTTTAACGCCACGACAAACAGAACCCTACAAGCACTGTTTGCACAAGCAACACCCGCACCTACTCCAGTGCCTGCACCGGGCCCCGCACAGACCTCCTCCGTCCGAAACCCGCATTCATCTTGGGCGGCCCCGGAATTGGAACGCGCCGCAACACTAAACCTTATTCCCGAAACGCTTCAAGACCCCAGTGTTGATTTACGAAACCCCATCACCCGGGCCGAGTTCGCGGGGGTTATTGTCAGAACCTTCGAGCAGCTCTCGAATATCCCGGCCCTTCCCGCAATAACAGACCCCTTCGTAGACACACGAGACCAGTATGTGCTTAGGGCTTTTAATACGGGACTGATGGTTGGGATTTCCAGCACCCACTTCGACCCGCATACGCTGCTTAACCGCGAAATGGCCGCCACCGCGCTAACACGGGCGTTCAAGCGGGCTACGATTCCCGGGTGGACATTTGCTACAGACGCCGACCATCCGCTGCAATTTGCTTGGCCGGCACAATTTGCCGATGATGGCAATATTTCCGGCTGGGCTAGGGAAAGCGTGTACTTTATGGCCGCCAACGGGATAATTCTGGGCACGGGAAACAATATGTTCTCCCCTCGTGCGGTAACAAACGAGCAACAAGCACGGGGCTACGCACAAGCCACACGCGAACAGGCGTTAATCATAGCATTGCGCATGATTGAAAATCTAGGATAGGAAATCACATCTACACCTACGCCTCAAACCGTACAAGTTAACATTAGAGCCTATGCTTATCCACCAGAAGGTGGCGTTGTAACAGGGACGGGGTTACATGACGAAAACGCACCCTTAACCTTGACTGCTACACCAAACGACGGTTGGCGATTTGTTTCTTGGGAAAGTGGGTATATTTGGTCAGAAGAAACAGTGTTACACTTGACAGCTATTTATCGTTGGAATAGAGATATATTCTTCGCTTATTTTGAGCGGAATTAGTATCTATAGTGAATTCAATGAGAAACAGTCCCGGCACGCGCTCGACTTTACTGTTTTTAACTGAAAACGCTATATTATGCACACACGGCACTCGACGGCCTTGACTGTTTTTATGCTGTTCAACAGAACCTTACTATGTAACAAACCCGCGAGGCTGTGGCTACCTACGCATCTCGGGTTTGTTTTAGAATTTCATAAATCGCATTTAATCATAAGTGAAATTGAAGGAAAATTACAAAATTAGACATAAAACGCTACACATCCAAATTCTGAACCTGACTGGCGAATTCCTGAATAAATTCGCGGCGGGGTTCGACCTTGTCGCCCATCAGCTGAGTGAAGATTAAATCTGCGGCGATGGCGTCGTCAAGGGTGACTTGTAGAAGGATTCGTTTTTCCGGGTCCATGGTGGTTTCCCAAAGCTGGTCGGCATCCATTTCTCCCAAACCTTTGTAGCGTTGAATGGGTTTGATTCCCTCCCGGCCTATCTCTGCCAGAATATTACGCAGCTCGTCGTCGGAATAAGCGTAGTATTCGTTTTTGGCTTTCTCGACTTTGTACAAAGGCGGCTGGGCAATATATACATAACCGCTGTCGATTAAATCCGGCATAAAGCGGTACATAAAAGTCAAAAGCAAAGTACGAATATGGGAGCCATCCACGTCGGCGTCGGTCATGATTACGATTTTGTGATAACGCAGCTTTTCCACATCGAAGTCCTCGTGGATGCCTGTGCCAAAAGCCGTAATCATGGATGTGATTATTTCGCTGCCAAGGATTTTATCAAGGCGGGCTTTTTCCACATTCATGATTTTTCCGCGCAACGGCAGAATGGCTTGCGTTTTGGGTGTGCGGGCAAGCTTCGCGCTGCCTCCGGCGGAATCACCCTCCACCAGGAAAATTTCGCATAGGGCCGGGTCTTTTTCGGAGCAGTCGGCCAATTTACCCGGCAAACGCCCCCCCTCCAGAACGGATTTGCGGCGCACCAATTCCCGGGCTTTTCTTGCGGCTTCCCGGGCACGGGCCGCCAACAGGCTCTTTTCGATAATGGCCTTGCCCACAGCGGGATGCTCTTCCAAGAAATATACCAAATGTTCGGAAAGCACATGTTCCACGGCTGTCCGGGCTTCACTGTTATTCAGTTTTACTTTTGTCTGGCTTTCAAATTGGGGGTCTTCTATTTTGATGCTTAATACGGCAGTAAGCCCCTCGCGGACGTCTTCGCTGGAAAGATTCTTGTCAGCCTCTTTCAGCAGATTAAACTTGCGCCCGTAATCATTAATCGTTTTGGTTAATGCGGCGCGGAATCCTGTCAAATGAGTTCCGCCATCTGTTGTATTGATATTGTTTGCAAAGGAGTAAATATTCTCCTGAAAACCATCGGTGTGCTGCATGGATATTTCCACCAGAATATTTTCGTGCTTAACCTCGCAATAGAAAATTTCGTCAACCAAGGGGTCTTTGTTTTTGTTTACAAATTTAACAAATTCCTTGATGCCGCCGTCATAACAATATGAACGGGTGCGGAAGGGGTCAACACGCTCGTCAATAAGCTCTATTTTTAGGCCCTTGGTAAGAAAGGACATTTCTTGCAAACGTTGCTTTAGCGTGTCAAAGGAGTATTCCAGTTCTTCAAACATTTCCGCGTCGGGCTTAAAATGCACAAAGGTTCCTGATTTATCGGTATCGCCCACTATTTGCAATTCGGAAATCTTGTCCCCACGAGAGAATTTTAATTCATAAATTTTCCCTTCGGTGAAGACACGCACATGAAGCCATTCCGAAAGCGCGTTTACAACAGACGCACCCACACCATGAAGCCCGCCCGAGACTTTATATCCGCCACTGCCGAATTTCCCCCCTGCGTGAAGCACCGTGAAAATAACCTCCACAGCGGGAAGCCCCGTTTGCGATTGAATTCCCACTGGGATACCGCGTCCGTTGTCCAATACAGAAATGGAATTATCCGGGTGAATCTTCACCATTATTTCATCACAGGCGTCCATTAGAGCCTCGTCCACGGCATTGTCAACAATTTCATACACCAAATGATGCAGGCCCTTGGCCGCCGTAGAGCCAATGTACATGCCCGGACGCTTGCGAACAGACTCTAAACCCTCCAGCACCTGTATATTATCTGCGTTATATTCCGGTAAAAATTGTTTGTCTGTCATTTAAATACTCCTTTATTAACATGCAATATATTTGCAGTATTATTCTTTAGCACATCTTCAATGCCTGTGCAGGTTATTATTGTTTGAAGCCCTTCTATTTCACTCAATAAAAATTTTTGACGGAAGCCATCCAGCTCGGATAAAACATCGTCTAAAAGCAAAATAGGGGTTTCGCCTGTGCTTTGCTCAATTATTGAAATTTCAGCCAGCTTGGAGGAAAGGGCGGCGGTGCGCTGCTGGCCCTGGGAGCCAAAATGACGCGCGCTTATGCCGTTTATGGTGAAGTCGATATCGTCTGTGTGGATGCCCTCGCAGGTCGTGCCCCGGTATATGTCGCGCTCATGGGACTTGGCTAAAGTTTCGGCAAAAGCGGAGGCGGATATGCCGGGCTTATAAAATAATTGCAGCTCTTCCGCGCCTTGAGTGATTTTTTTGTGGATGCCCGACGCAATTGCTGTGATTCGGTTTACAAAGGCCTGACGGGTTTTTATTACACGCCGGCCGTATTTTACCAATTGCTCATCCCATATTTCCAATGAAGCTTTATTGGGCTTGGTTTTTAACAAGGCGTTGCGCTGCTTAAGGGCACGGTGATATTCCCTTAAATCACTGTAATAAACCGGGGAAAGCTGGCAGATTTCCATATCCATAAAGCGGCGGCGTTCCGACGGGCCGGCTTTAATTAGGCGCAGGTCTTCCGGGGAAAACATCACCAGCAGCAGACGGCCAAAAAGGTCTTTCATATGGCGAATGGGCACTTTATCCATGGAGATGCTTTTTACGGTTTTTTTTCCCCTGTTCTCCAGAAAGGCATCCAGAGTGTACGGAATTCCGCTACGTTCCAGCTCCAAACGAATATGAGCTGAGTTTTCGTCCCAATTGATTAGCTCGGCGTCGGCGCGGGCACGAAGGGACCTTCCGAATGCGCAAAAGTACATCGCTTCCAAAAAATTCGTTTTACCCTGGGCATTGTTACCGTATAGGATATTTATTCCGGGTAGTAACTCCTGCTTGGATACATTTAGGTTGCGGTATCCTGTGGCGGATAGGGTTTTTATATGCATCTAGCTCGGCGGCCGCAAAGGCACTACTAGATATTTATGCCCGGCTGCGTCCATACCCTTTATTGTGCAGGGGCTCAAAACCGTGTTGAATTTAAGCACAACCTGTTCCTCGTCTATGACACGAAGGGCTTCAATAAAATATTTGGGATTAAAATATATTGTTAAATCCTTACCCTCGGTTTGGCAGGGGACACCGTCTTCGACTTGGCCGCGGTCGGATTGGGCGGTTATTGTTAAATCATCGTCCTGAATGTCCATTTTTATAGGCAGCATCCGGTTTTCCACGGCCAGAAGCACCGCCCGCTCAAACGCGCCTAAAAGCGCGGCACGGTCTACTATTACCATCGTTGTAAAATCCTCGTTGTGAATCTGGTCATACCGGATAAAATCTCCAACCAGCAAGCTCGACACCAGCCGGAAGCCACTCGCTTCAAACACAGCTCTGTTCTCCGTAAAAAAGAAGCTGACCTCCTCTTCTTCCTCCGAGGGCAGAATACGGCTTAGCTCGCTTAACGCCTTGCCCGGCACAACGGCTTTAGCATCGGGTGTTCCCTCGGGAAGAGTTTCCATCCGATACGAAATCCGAAACATATCTATAGCCACCATTTGCAAAACATTATTAGTAATCTCCATCAATTCCCCCGTAAGAATCAATTTACTCTGGTCCACCGCCACGGAAAAAATCGTTTGCCGAATCATATCCTTTAGTACATTGGATTTAACGGTATACCGATGAGTCACATTGTTCAGCTCATTCTCCGGAATCACCGGAAACTCATCGGCAGGCTGTCCGGCTATCTGCAAACGGGAACGCCCGCTTTTACAGATGGCGTTATTTTTCTCGTCCGTTTCAATGGCCACTGCCTCACCGGAAAGCTTACGTACGACCTCTGTAAACAACTTGGCGTCCAGCGCGATGCTCCCGGGCTCGTCAACCTGCGCCGGAACCTCCGCCACGTCTATGGTCAAATCCTTATCGCACGCGCTTAAGGTCAAAACACCATTCTCATATGCCGTAAGAAGCACACATTCAAGAATAGGCATTGTTGTGCGCATTGCTACAGCCCTACTAACAAGTATCAAGGCCTCTTGCAATTGCTGCTTGTCACAAATCAGATTCATTTTATCAATCTCCTTTTTTGGAGCATGTATTTATTATTATTTAATAGTAGTAGCAGTAGTAGGGGGTGTGAATACCGTGGAAAACCTGTTTTACCTTGCGTTACTGCTGAATTATTCATGTGGGGAAAGCTGTTGAATTGCTGTTGATTTTTTGATAAATTATCCACTTAATCCACAGAGGTTTTTTTTTGGCATACTTATTCACATTTTTTTCACATTATAATCCACAGGCTTTTATTCACATTTGATTCGGATTTCCAAATCCTCCACGGTTAATTTTAACTTTTCATCGGTTTCCAGCTCACCCGTGATTTTTGCACAGGAATGAATGACAGTGGTGTGGTCGCGGCCGCCGAAGAATTTTCCTACGTCCGGAAGGGATACGTCCATTAGCTTGCGGCATAAGTACATGGCGATTTGGCGCGGGAGGACTATGGTTTGGGTACGCTTGCGGCTGTTTAGGTCTTCCCGTGAAATTTTAAAATGTAGGGCGACGACTTCTTGGATATAGAGCATAGTGATATCGGGCTTTTCAAGGGAGATTAACTGGTCCTTGAGGGCTTGCTGGGCAAGCTCGAGGGTGATGGGCACATTAGTGAAGCGGGCGTAGGCCATTACCTTGTTTAGCGCGCCCTCCATGTCGCGGATGTTTGAAACTATGTTGCGTATAATGAATTCCTTGACGGTTTGAGGGAAGTCCTGATTTTCCAAAAAGAGCTTTTTCTCCAGGATGGCGGTGCGGGTTTCATAGTCTGGAATAGTGACGTCGGCGGTAAGGCCGGAGGCGAAGCGTGAGGTCAGGCGGTTCTCAAGCTCCCGGAGCTCCCGGGGGGGTACGTCGCTGGTGATTACGATTTGCTTTCGCGCGCTGTGAAGGGTATTAAAGGTATGGAACATTTCTTCCTGGGTTTCGATTTTTCCCGCCAAAAACTGGACATCGTCTATAAGGAGGACATCTACAGTGCGGTATTTATTTTTAAAATCGGGAGTTGTTTTTTCACGAATGGCGGTTATGAATTCGTTGGTAAAGGTCTCGCTGGAAATATACATGACCTTTAGATTCGGGTGCAAAGACAGAACTTGGTTTCCGATTGCGTGAATTAAATGGGTTTTTCCCAAGCCGACACCGCCGTATAAAAACAACGGGTTGTAGCCCTCGGCCTCGCCGGGAGTTTCGGCAACGGCACGTGCAGCTGCGTAGGCCAGCTCGTTGCACTTGCCGGGCACAAAGGTTTCAAAGGTATATCTTTGGCGCAAATTGGTTTTTTCGTAGTTGTGCTTAGAAAAACGCTTAACCTTAGATTCGTTAAGGTCTTCTGGTGAGATTATAAACAGGTCAACGTCCTCATCCGTATGGGAACGTACGGCGCGGGTCATATCATGAATATAACGGTTTAAAATAGTAGGCTTATGAAAATCGTCGTGGGTTTTGAGAGTAAGAATCCCGTTTTCATAGGACACCGGGGTAATGTGCTTCATTATTGAATCGTACATTACCTGGGAAAGGGTATTTTCCAAAATCGGCAGCGCGTTTTGCCATACGGCATTAATATCCATGGGATGTCCTCCAATTAAACGGGGCAGTTATCCACATAGATATCCACATCATGTGTATAACTCCATTCTTAGACTTTGTCCATGATACCAAAATTAGGGGAAGTTATCAACAAAAGTGTTGATTTTGTGGAAAATCTCGTGTACAATGGCGAAACGCAATAAATGTAGGGGGTGCGGTACATATGTTTAATCCAATGGCTCTTCACAATGAAATAATGAACAATATATTGGACCGTCTTCCCGGCGGCCATTCACTAAAAAATCAAATATTAAACAGCCGCAGGCCTGCCAGCGCGGCGGAAGCCTCCCGCGCGGTGGCTGATGTTGCCGCCAATAACTCCCCACGGGGCGCGGTATCATCTGCGGCCAGTTCCAATTCTGCGGTACCCTTCAGCGCGATTGTGGATTATTTAACAGAGGGCGGCCAGGTTGACGCTCAATTGCGTCAGGCTATTGAGCTGGAAATAGAAGCCGCCGCGCTGCGGCACAATCTTGACCCCAATCTTGTGCGTGCGGTTATCCGGGTGGAAAGCAGCTACCGTCATGATGCGGTTTCCCATGCCGGTGCCATGGGGCTGATGCAGCTTATGCCCGGGACGGCCGCGTCTCTTGGTGTAACTGACCCCTTTGACATCCGGCAGAACATCGACGGTGGCACCAGATATCTGCGAAGCTTGCTGGATATGTTTGATAATGATTTGAGCCTGGCTCTGGCGGCCTACAACGCAGGACAGGGAAATGTCAGACGCCACGGAGGGATTCCTCCCTTTAGGGAAACAATGGCCTATGTGCCCCGAGTTCAGCGATACATGGAAAAATACGCTTTGGCCCAATACCAAATCGCTGCGGAGGATTCCAGATTTTAATATACCCTTGACATGCTTTATGTAAATATGCTAATCTTCCGCCTGTTGAATAAGTGCTGCTGTAACTCAGGGGTAGAGTACCTCCTTGGTAAGGAGGAAGTCGGCAGTTCAAATCTGCTCAGCAGCTGAAATAAAAAATCCGTCAAACCGAATATGGCTTGACGGATTTTTTTATATTTTATCGTCTCTTGTTTCTTTTATTACGGCGGTTAATGCCGGCGATGCGTTCGTTGGAGAGTTTCTGCCAAGATTTGAACTTTTCTTCGAAGTTGGCGGCTTGGGCAGCGGAAATTACGGGAGGCGGGTCATAACGATAGCCATAACCGTCGTCGTCCTCATCATCGAACATCTCGTGGGACTGGGGCACGTCTTTCATGGACAGGGAAATTTTGCCGCTGGCCGGGTCGTTGGATACCACGCGAACATCTACCTCATCACCTATGGAAAGGACATCGCTTACGCTTTGGATGAAGCCGTTGGCGATTTGCGAAATGTGTACCAGCCCTGGTGCGCTTCCCGGTAAAGACACGATTGCGCCAAAGGGTTTAATTTTCAATACCCGCCCCGTATATACCTCACCCACAACCGCTGTTAAAGCGGATTCGGCAGGCCTATCGGTGTTATCCAACTGCTCGCTCATGATAATGATGCCTCCTTTGGAAATGGGGACTTTGCCCCAAAGCGAGCTATTATAGCACAGTTAGGCCACAGGTGTCCAGAATTAGTGCCCAAAGCTCGTCGCGGCCGTCGCGGGTCTCGCTGGAAAAGGCTATGGGAGGCTCGGGCGCGGCCAGAGCGCGGCGGATTATAGCCAGATGCTTTTGCAATTGGCTGCGGGTGAGCTTGTCAGCCTTGGTGGCGATTATTGTGAAGGGCAGCTCATAGTGTTGGAACCATTCGTATAACATCAGGTCGTTTTTGCCCGGCTCGTGCCGGATGTCCATTAGTAGGAAAATCCGCTTGAGAGGTGGGCGGTTTTGCAAATAGCCCTCTACCATTTCGCCCCATTTTGCCGACTCGGATTTACTTACCCTGGCGTAGCCGTAGCCCGGCAGGTCTACGAAGTAGAGCTTATTCTCCACGGTATAAAAATTGATTGTGCGGGTTTTGCCGGGCTGCTTGCTTGTGCGTGCGAGGCTTTTACGGCCCAGCATGGCGTTTATCAAAGAGGATTTGCCCACGTTGGACTTGCCCACAAAGGCCACCTCCGGGTGGCCGTCTGTTGGGAATTGGTCGGGCTTTACCGCCGTTGTCGCAATGTCGGCATTATTTATAATCATATCAGCCGTCCGCGGTGCTTTATTTTTTTACCCTTTTCGATTAGTAAGTGGCCGTCATCGCTAAAATCCGCTTCCTTTATTATATGCTCGTGGGTGGTGATGCTTTCGCCGTTGAGTTTTATTCCTCCTTGGGTGATTAGGCGTCGGCCTTCGCCCCGGGAGGGGATGAGTTTCATTTTTTCCAGCAGCGTAATGATATTTAAGCCGCCGGCGAGCTCCGAGCGTGAAATATCCGTTGTGGGCGCGTCTTTAATGTCGCCCGCGCCGGAGAACAGGGCTTTTGCGGCCTCTTGTGCCTTTTCCGCCTCTTTCTGGCCGTGGACGGTTTTTGTGACCTCGTATGCCAAAATTTCCTTGGCCTTGTTAAGCTGGGAGCCCTCCCATTCGGCCATGGCGATGATTTCCTCCATGGGCAAAAACGTGAGCAGCTTTAGGGTTTTTATTACCGTGGCATCGTCAACATTGCGCCAGTATTGGTAGAAATCGTAGGGGGATGTCTTCGCCGCGTCCAGCCAAATGGCGTTGCCGGCTGACTTGCCCATTTTTGAGCCGTCGCCGGTGGTCAGCAAATTAAAGGTCAGGCCATACGCCTGAACCCCCTCGGCTTTGCGAATCAGCTCTGCCCCGGCGATAATATTTGACCACTGGTCGTTTCCGCCAAGCTGCAAGCGGCAGCCGTAGCGACGGTACAGCTCGAGGAAATCATAGGCCTGCAGCAGCATATAGGTGAACTCAAAAGCCGTCAGACCGTCCGCCAGCCGGGATTTATAGCACTCCGCTGCCAGCATTCTGTTTACCGAGAAATGTACGCCGTAGTCCCGCATAAAGGACACCAGGTTCAAATCCAGCAGCCAAGAGTTATCATCCATAATGGCCTTGCCCTCGCCGTATTCTACGAAGCGTTCGAATTGCTTCTTAAAACAGGCTATATTGTGGTCAACAACTTCCCGGGTTACAACTTGGCGCATTCCCGTGCGGTCGCTGGGGTCGCCTATCATACCCGTGCCTGTGCCCATCAGCGTAATCAGCCTGTGTCCCGCCCTTTGTAAATGCGCATGAGCCATCAGCGTAAGCAAATGCCCCGCCGTCAGGCTGTCCGCTGTGGGGTCATAGCCCATATAAAAGGTCACGGACTCTTTTCCCATCAGCTCCCGCAGCTCGTCCTCGTGGGTGCATTGGGCGATAAAACCCCGTTCCTTTAAAATGTCATAGGCATTACGCATTTTTTTCTACCTCTTTCATGGCTTCCAGCGTTTCTTGTAAAAGTTCGTCCAATGTCCAGCCAAGCATTTCCGCGCCCTTGGTTATTGTCTCCCGGCAGCACCCCGCCGCGAATTTCTTATCCTTAAATTTCTTCTTCACACTGGAAAGCTCCATGTCCAACGTGCTTTTGCTGGGGCGCATCAATGCCGTCGCCCAAATCAGGCCGGTAAGCTCGTCCACGGCGTAAAGGATTTTCTCCATGATATGCTGCGGCTCGTATGGTGTGTCCGTCAGCCCCCATCCGTGGCTCAACGCCGATTTAATAATATCTTCCGGCACCCCCTCGGATTTTAAAAGTTCAATACCCGCCACACAATGCGCCTCCGGGTGAAGCTCGAAGTCCGTATCGTGAAGCATTCCTACCACGCGCCAGTATTCCTCTTGCGGCGGGTCGTGCTTTTTGGCAAAATGCCCCATCACTCCGGACACAGTCTGCCCGTGCAGAATATGAAAGTCCTCCTTGTTGTACTTACGCATGATTTTTTCGGCATCTGCGAGATTTAACATTTATAAAACCTTCTTTCTAGTGGATTTAAAAAGCCTTCACCGCTTTCGCGGCGAAGGCTTTTCACTCCTTAAAGTGGGAGGAGAAGGATTTGAACCTTCGAAAGCATCGCTAACAGATTTACAGTCTGCCCCCTTTGGCCACTCGGGAATCCTCCCATTGAGGCTCAAACAAGCCTCGAACAACGGAGATATTACCACATGGTAAAATCTAATGCAAGGGGTTTTTCCGAGAAAAAATTTCGCGCTTTCCCTTTTCGGGATATCCTATTGACACAAACACCGTGCCGTACTTTATGCTCAGCTCCTTACATACAATCCGCCAAGAATGTCGATGAATCTGTTTCCGTCGTCGTCGATAATAAACCTTACCGGGGTGAATCCAAAGAACCAGTAGCCGTTGTATTCGGCAAGAGGGATTTCCGACGGGCCGCCAAGATAGGCGTGAATTGCTTGCTCCGTGGACATCATGGGGAATCCAAATTCGTTTACGGAGACGACAAGTTGCCAAATTAAACCAACCTCGTTTTCGACTTGGGGGACAAAATTGTAAACTCCAACCCAGTCAAGGAACCCTTCCGGGGGGGCGACGTCTTCAAGGCCGTCGATTCTTAAGGCCGAAAACTGCTCGTCACCGACGGTGATGGTCGCGACTGCCACTCCGTCAACAAATTCGAAGGAGTAAATTCCGGCGATGCTGTCAAAGGTGCCGTCGGACAAGGGGATGAGCTCAAATGAAGCAAAACCGGCATCCCATGTGAGTACGCCGTCAATTATTAACAGCTCCCAAATTCCCCCCGCTTCGGCAAAGTCGTAAAGCCCTTCGAAAGCGGAAAAGAACGCAAGCTCCTCCGCGGAGAGCGTGGCGGGCCCAACATCGCTAATGTCCGGCTCCGGCGGTTGCGGCCAAGGCGGGGCACCGGTTTTTTCGGTGATGGCGGTTTCCAGCATGGTAATCGCAAGATGGGTGGCAATCAGGAGGCCGGAGGTTGTGTTTACGGAGACAAAAACGCCAAGCCCTGTTTCGGGGTCAAACATCATGCCTGTGTGGTAATGGGCGATGTTTCCGTCATGGCCCACAAGCACACGGCCGCCGGGTGCGATGACCCGCATGAAACCAAGCCCGTAATGCAACACACCGGGTGACATAATGGAATGCTCCTGCATCATATAGGCAAGGGTTTCCTGGGTCAGTAGCCGATGGCCGTCCATTGTGCCGTCGCCAAAAATCGTGTGCATAAACAAGGCCATTTCATACGCGCTGGAAAGCACACTTCCGGCTGCTATGGGCGAAACGGTGTGCATAATATCCTGTACGCCCAATGAAATGTAAGGCATCGCCACATTTGTAAGCCCAGGCGTAAACTCAAAGGTAGACCTCTCCATGCCGAGGGGCGTGAAAATATTTGTGTTTGTATATTCAATAAAGCCCTCGAAGTAGTTGTCAAAGCCCATCAGCCGCGCAACAATAATGCCCAGCAAGGACCAGTTGTTATTGGAATACTCATACATTGTACCGGGTTCAAAAGTCAATTCCCGGGTTTGCAGCCATTCCAGCAGATTATTCATATTCCCCTGATAATGTGAGTCACCCGTGATAAACCATCCGTAAAGTTTATTCGCGGGAACACCGGAGGTGTTGTTCAAAAGCATCCGCACGGTGACATCGCCGGAATCCCCGCCAAGCACCGGGCTTGGGAGAATACTAAACTCAGGAAGATAATTCACAACCGGGGAGTCAAGGTCAATAAGCCCCTGTTCAACCAGCTGCATTACCGCAGCCGCCGTAAAGGGCTTGGACGTTGACCCCACTTGAAACAATGTGTGCTCATCCACGGGCAGGCCCCGTACGCTGTCTGCATAACCAAAGCCCTGGGTCCAGGTAAAGCCTGTTTCCGCGTCAACAATGGCCATTGTTAATCCGGTTACGCCCACGGCATTCATAAAGGCGGGGGCCGTTGCCATCGCGGTTTCAATGGTCAGTGCGAGCTCCCCCCGAGGTGCGGGGCCGGATACGCCAAGTAAAAGCATCGCGTCCGCATAAGAAATAAACGCTCTGCCATCTATAATAATTACCGGGGCGACTAACTCCACCGATTCCGAGTTCAGCGTCGCTGCTGCCCCGCCCGGAGTAATCGCCCACTCGTCACCGTTTGGCATTACAACCATTATTATGCCGTCCACCCAATCCACAAAAGCTCCCACATCTTCAAAAACAGCACGTAAGGGAAGCTCCCCTTGCGCGCCTGACGCCCCGTGCGCAACAGTTACACTTGCAAACAGCATCAACATAGCCATAATAACAGCCGTTACTTTTTTAATAAGTCTTTTCATTCCAAATCTCCTTTTTTATAGCGATTTCAGTTGAAAAAGGTGAATCGTCTATATTTAATTTTTACACAGTTAAAAAGTATATCATATATTATTGCGCATTGTCTATTGGCGGCCAGGTTTGTCGCGGAAATCAATTTTCATATTATACAAGAGAAAAATATTCCAATAGCAGGTCGTGACACTATAGGTTAAAAGAGGAGGTTTTGACGACGCGCACCCGAAGGTGCGTAATGTGGATGGCAGCAATCTGCGTGATTTCGTTATAAACGTCTATAACATCAAGCCCCATAAAAAAGATTGGAGATGATGTTGAGACAAAAGCAATTGCGCGCTGCGCTACAAGCTCTCTGCTATCATTTCCGCAACGGCTTCAAAGTCCGAATGAAGCAGAAGGGCGGAGATTGTGTCTAAAGTTTCCTTTGTTTTAAGGGACCAAATTTTTTCCGTCAAGGCTGTCAGGGCAGCCTTAGCGGTTTTTTTGTCATAGGCCTCGCAGGCGTCGTGGATGATTTTTAGCTGCCGGCGCAGGAAGTCCGGGTCATCGTCGTGGGCTGTGTGGGACTCCTCCGGAGTGTGTGATTTTGCGGTTTCCGCCAAGCGTTCCAAGAAAACAGGGGTTTGTGTGCGGATTGTGTCCGTGTCGTTGTCCCGGCCGGCTTTTTCTAAGGTGTAAGCGAAATCGGAAAGCCCTGCTTCGTTTATGTTGGCCAAGGCACTTTTCATGGCGTGAGTGTTTATTGTGTAAAGCTTTAAGGTATTGGCATCCGGCTTGGGGGCTTGTAAAATTTCCGTTAAAACCGATGTGACCCTTTTTGCGTCGCGCAGAAAGGATTTGATTAATTCGGGATGCAGACGGTTGCTTTCGTCACTTTCGGAAGAGGCAAAATTGATTTTCTCCACGGAGGCCAGAACCTCGGCTGGCTGCTTGTCACGAATAAAGCAGTTCAAATAGTGGTCCAGCTTCACTGCGTCGATGGGTTTGGATATGTAGCCCGCGAAGCCCGCATTTAGGAATATTTCCTCCTGGCCCATCATGATATTGGCGGTAAGTGCGATTATGGGGAGGCAGTAGCCCATCTCCGTTAAAGCCCTGGCTGCTTCTATGCCGTCCATTTCGGGCATCATATGGTCCATAAAAATGATGTCGTACTCTTGTCCGCTTTTGACAAGGCTTATGGCCTCGAAGCCGCTTTCGGCGGTGACAACCTCCATCTTGTAGGGCTCCAGCAGCCCCTTGGCCACAAACAGATTGGACTCCACATCGTCCACAATCAGCACCCGCCCGTAAGGCATAATTACGCGCTCGAACCGCGCCAGCTTTTTAAAGGAATTTTTCACGGATTCCAGATTTTGCAGGTTTTCCGCCGCGTATTTGCCAAGCACGCTTTCGCCGCAGGATGTTTGAGGAATACGCATGGTAAAGGTGCTTCCCGCGCCGGGCTGGCTATCGACCTCTATAGTGCCGCCCATCAGGCTAACCAAATTATACGCGATGGTCATTCCCAGGCCGCTGCCTTCAATTGTGCGGTTGTGCTGGATGTTGAAACGGGTAAATTCCTTTTCAAACAAGCCTTCCAGCTGCTCCGAGGTCATGCCCTGCCCGGTATCTTTTACGCTGATGATTAACACTATCTCGGAATCGGAAAGTTTTTCGCAACCAAAGCTGAGGGTAACCTGCCCCTCGTCTGTGTATTTGATGGCGTTGGACAGGAAATTGTTTATGACCTGCTTAATGCGGATTTCGTCGCCAAGCATGGTTACGGGTAGGCTTTCGTCCACTATTAAATCGAAATTTATTTGTTTGCTGCCGATATTCATAAGGTTGAGTTGCACGGGGTCTACAACCAGCCCCGACGTGTCGTATTCCACGGGGACGATTTCCATTTTGCCGGCCTCGACTTTGGAGAGGTCCAAAATCTCATTGATAATGGACAGCAGCATTTTTGACTGGGAATGAATCCGCAAAAAAGCCTCTTCAGTGGCCGGGGGGTGCGAGCCCTTTTGCAGCTCAATTTCCGTGATACCCAGCACCGCATTCATGGGAGTGCGGATTTCGTGGCTCATGCGCGCCAAAAACTGAGTTTTTATGCGGCTTTCCTCTTGGGCAAGCTCCCGCAGGCGGGTTTCACGCATATCGCGGATATACAAAGCGAAGCCCTGCTCATCGTCATACAAAACAGGCACAATTGTGATTTCACAGTGGATTAATTCCCCGTGCAGGGTGATTCTGTCCATGGAAAGGGTAAAGGGGCCCTCGGCGGCGGCCTTTTGATATAAGCCTGTGCGCGCTGTTGCCCATCTTTCCGGGTTTTCCAGATAGCCGGGAATCGTATGCCGCCAGTTTTTAACAAGGCTTTTGTGCGCGTCGCAGTTGTGGGGGTTCTTTTTGAAGTCGCAGGCGTCGCATTGCCCGTGACAGCTGTCAACCGTGCCGTCCTCGGGGTTTTCATACAAAAAAGGCTCGCCGTCCTTCAGCGCGAAAAGCTCGACGGCAGCACGGTTAAACTCCACCAATTCATATTTGGGAGTCATAAGCCCGCAGGCTATGGGCATGGCTTCAAGGAGAACTCTCGCGTGACCGTCCGTGTTCTGCCAGTGGCTTTTTGTTTCCCCGGGAGCTTCGCCTTTTGCCGGCATGTAATGGCTTACATCCGCGTTAAAAGACATGCGCCGGTTCCAAAAAGAATCCGGAAGGTTTTGAGACATGTTAAATTGCTCCTTCCGCTTTCACTTTTTCCAGCTTTGCAGCCAAATCCGCGCGTTTTTCCCGTTCGGACGCTACAAGCCCGGCGGGTGCTTTTGATATAAAACCTTCGTTGGATAGCTTACTGTCGATTCTGGAAATTTCCTGTTCGAGTTTTTGCTTTTCCTTGTTGAGGCGGGCGCGTTCCTTTTCTGTGTCCACAAGGGAGTCCAGCGGCAGGTAAATTGACGCGCCGGAAACCACCACGGATACCGCGCCGTCCGGGGCCGAAAAACCTTTGTCCAAAACATCTACGGACGCCGCGCCAGATAACGCGCCGATAAAGGTTTTGCACTTTGCAAACAGCTCCCCGGCCTCCGCGTCAGTGGGGATGACTATTACCTCTATTTTCTTTGACGGGGGCACTTGCTTTTCCGTACGCACAGCACGGATTGCGCGGACAGCTTCCTTCACGCGCTCGATAAGTTTTTCTTCGGGGGCTGGTTTTTTGGCGGCGGACGCATCAAAGGCGGGCCATGGGGCGGTCATTATTGTTTCAGCCTTGCCGAGTGTTTTTATCGCGTTGTTTATAGCTAAATACAAATCCTCCGTAACAAAGGGCACAACGGGATGCAACAACGTAAGGGCCGATGTCAGAGTGGTGACAAGGAAATGCTGCGCCGTATAGCGGGATTTTAGCAGGGCTTCGCCCCCATCATTGACGTCTTTGCCCAAGGCTTCTCGGGTTTCGCCCCCACCGCCTTTCGCGCCGTATAAACGCGGCTTTACCATTTCCACATACCAGTCGCAGAACTCATCCCATATGAAATCAACGATTTTTCCCGCTGCCAAACCCAGCTCGTGGGCTTCAAGTTTTTCCGTTACTTCCGCTGCCAGGCGGTGAAGCAAGGATTCAATCCATTTGTCCTCAATTTCGGGCTGTATATCCGCGCCGTATTTTTCGGTGTTTTCCCTAAAATCCTCCAGATTCATCATTACAAAGCGGGTGGCGTTCCATAGTTTATTTAAGAAATTCCGGGCGGGCTCAAGGCGTTCCCGGAAAAAGCGGGTGTCGCTGTCCAGTGCGTTGCCGCTTACCAACATCAGCCGCAGAACATCCGCGCCAAATTCTTCTAAAATTTCAATGGGGTCGATACCATTGCCCAAGGATTTGGACATTTTGCGCCCCTGTTCATCCCGCACAAGGCCGTGTATAACAACATCCGTGAATGGGATTTCCTCCATGAACTTCGCGCCCATAAAGACCATGCGCACCACCCAGAAGAAAATGATATCCTGCCCGGTGACAAGGGTGTTTGTTGGGTAGAAATAATCCAACTCAGGCGTTTTTTCCGGCCAGCCAAGGGTGGAAAAGGGCCACAGTGCGGAGGAAAACCAAGTATCCAGCACATCTTCGTCCTGGGTCAGATTTGCGGAGCCACAGGTAACACATTCAGCCGGTGCGCTTTTGGCCACGGTAATATGCCCGCTTTCGCAATAATACGCCGGAATCCGGTGTCCCCACCATAGCTGCCGGGAAATACACCAGTCCCGGATATTTTCCAGCCAGTGAAGGTATATTTTGCCAAAGCGTTCCCGGTTAAAGCGCAACTTGCCGCTGGTGTAGGCCGCCAGCGCGGGTTTGGCCAGCTCCTCCATTTTTACCCACCATTGCAGCTTCATTAGGGGCTCAACGGCGGTTCCGCAGCGGTCATGCTCGCCCACAGCGTGGGTCAGCGGCTCTGTTTTAATATACAGCCCGAGTTTGTCCATGTATTCGATAATTGCGGCACGGGCGGCCTCGCGGCTCAGCCCCGCAAATTCACCGCCGTTTTCGTTGATGGTGCCATCGTTGTTCATTATATTAATGCGGGGCAGGTCGTGGCGGTTGCCCACTTCAAAGTCATTCGGGTCGTGGCCGGGGGTGATTTTCACCACGCCTGTGCCGTATTCAGGGTCTACATAGTGGTCGGCGATAATGGGGATTTTGCGGCCGACCATGGGAACCTCCGCGTACTTGCCTATGTAGGCGGCGTAACGGGAGTCACCCGGGCTTACGGCAATGGCCGTGTCCCCCAGCATGGTCTCCGGGCGGGTGGTGGCAAAGGAAATAAAATCGCCGGAATCAGAAATCGGATATTTAAAATGATAAAGGTTCCCTTGCTTGTCCTCGTGCTCCACCTCCGCATCGGAGATGCTGGTTTCGCATTTTATACACCAATTGACTAGTCTCTCGCCACGGTAAATTTTTCCTTCGTTATACAGGCGCACAAAAGCCTCCAGCACCGCGCCGGAAAGACCCTCGTCCATGGTGAACCGCTGCTTTTCCCAATCACAGGACGCGCCCAGCCTTTTTAACTGGCTGATAATTCTGCCGCCGTATTCTTCGTTCCACTGCCACAGCTTTTCCAAAAAGCCCTCGCGCCCAAGGGTTTCCTTTGTTATGCCTTGCTTGGCCAGGGCTTTCATTACTACGACCTCCGTGGAAATGGCCGCATGGTCAGTCCCGGGAAGCCACAGCGTCTCAAAGCCCTGCATCCGCTTAAAGCGTATCAAAATATCCTGAATCGTATTGTTCAGCGCGTGGCCCATATGAAGTTTGTCTGTGATATTAGGCGGCGGTATCATGATTGCATATGGCGTCTTGCCGGATTTTTTGCCGCTTTCCGCACTTGCGCGGAAATACCCCTTTTCCAGCCAACGGGCGTAGATTTCGCTTTCGCGTGACTTGTCATAGGTTTTGGGGATTTCCATATATACCGCTCCTTTAATCTTAGGATTCCGATTCAACAGACGGCGGGTTTTCGATACCCGTCAAAACTTCTTCGGCGGATGGTGTCAACGCCTCCGCGCCCTCGGCGACAATATCAAAAAGCTGCCATATCGGCCGGGGCTCGGGGTTCTCCTCGTCCTTTTTTTCTTGGGCGGCAAAGAGTGCCTCGGCTTCGGTCATGTAGCTCTCCAGGACTTTGTTTACGGAGGGCTCCATGACGTTTAGTTTGGTCAAGGTGCTCCAGATTTCCTCGTGGCGGCGGTCCAGCTCAATCAGGGATTTCTCCGCGCCGTCGCGCTCTGTCGAAAGGTCGTTAAAGCGTCGGCGTTTATCGTCGAGATTTATGGTTTTCGCAAAGCCCTCCACTGTGGATTTTACGCCGCCAAGCTTTTTCTCCCGTACGAAACGCTCTATCGAAGTTTCGGTTTCGTACATAAGAGAACGCACTGTGTCTATACGGTTGGCCAAGTGGCGATAGCTTTCCAGGTCGTTGAGGTTGTTTTCCAAGGTGCGGGAATTGTTGGCCTTATATTTTTTATAGCAGTATCGCAAATAATTTGTGTAATAGGCGTAGACAACGCTTTTTTTATTCAGCAGCTCCACAGCGCGGTGCTGCTTTTTTGTGTTTTGGCGCAGCTCTTTGAGTATGCGGTATCGGAAGAGGTTTACGATTACAACAAAGCCCATTACCAGCAGCACAAAAATCGTGGTGGGAATGAAAATCTGAAGCTCTGTGGCAAAAAACATATATGCCAGCACGGATAATATAACAAAAAACACGCCGATTACCCCGACGGTAAACTTATATATGAAGCGTTGGGATTTTTGAATATCCTCGCGCTCGAAAGCGAGCTCTTCCTTTTCCCCGGTCAGGTAGCCGATGTCCATACGAAGTGCGCGCTGGTGCTTTTCTGCGTCCTTAATGGATGGGATGGCATCCCGGGCGTCCTTTTCGAGGGGTTCCATTGACACCAGAGAGGAGTCGTAGTCCGTCAGCTTTTCCAGCAAAATGCTACGCTCGCCGGCCATGGCCACGAAACGCTCCAGCATTCGTTTGAGGTCGGTGATTTCCTCGTCGGTCAGATTTATAAAGGCGTCCAACTCGGAGAGCTGGTTATTTATAGTATTAAGCCTCGAGCTTGTTTTCAAACGCTGATTGGCTACGCGCAAAGCGTCGTCGCATAATGTGGAGGCCTGCCGCATGGGCAGGTATGTCGGGTCTTCCTTTTCCAATTCCTCATAAAAATGCTTGAACTTTGAATGCGCATCTTGCTCAACGGCGGCAGCGACCCGTTCCTTCCGGCTGAAAAGCTTTTTAAAAAACCGCCCAGCGCGGTTAAAAAAACCTATCTTCTCAACAGGCAAATCTCCAAAAAGCTCATCTATGAGGGCTTCGTCGTATTGCGGGGTGGGTCGTGTTCTTGTGGCTGCCATGCTAAAACTCCCAATCACGATACAAAAGACTTGGTTGTATACCTGTATTATTCTGATATTTGCCGGAAGTATACAGGTCGTACGCGCCTTCGATTGCGTGATAATAAATCTGGCAAATTCCTACCCCGGCGTAGACACGAATCGGCTGGATGCAGTGAATCTCCAGTGTCCAGTAGCCCTTGAAGCCCACATCACCAAACCCCGCGCACACATGTACAAACAACCCAAGCCGCCCCACGCTTGAGCGGCCCTCCAGCATGGGCACGTATTTGTCGGTTTCAGTATATTCCTGTGTGCGCCCTAAGTACAAAATGCCCGGCTCAAGCAGCAGGCCCTCCTCCGGGATGGTTATGGTTTTTGTGGCGTTGGGCTTTCGCATGTCCAGCACGGCATTTTCGTATACAAGAAGCTCGTTATGCAAAGTTAAATTATAGCTGTTGGGGTTTACCGCTTTATCGTCAAAGGGTCTGATGATAATTTCCTTACCTATTTTTTCCTTTATAGCTTTTCCGGATAATATCATAAGAATCATTCCTTTTTTATATGATTCATGTACATCATAAACAGCGGCTAACCTCACGTCAAGAAAAAAGGACGAGGATTCTCACCCTCGCCCCAATATGCGGTCAAAACTAAGTATCTGGTTTCGACAAGTTTCGCACTTCGAATATAAATATACACTTTGGGCTGCCGGGTGTCAACAGGGAGATTTTTGCAGCACGGAAATCAATTTTCATCTGCCTTGGGGGAGTGTCCGAATCGCTGTTGCGATACCTGATAGCAGGTAAATTATTGTTTAACAGCTCCTTAGCTTCACCTGGGCAATTATACCATGCATAAATATAGGCAATAATATCCAGCAAAAGGAGGGTTTTTTTATGCCGGTTCAATACATGAAAAAACGTTTATGGGTGATAATAGCCGTACTGTTTATTATTCTGGCGGCGATGATTTTCGCATTTTTTTACGAGTCGCAGCCGGAGGAGCGGGAATTTCGAGGAACGTTCATAAGGAGCCTTGACATTTATGGACATTTACATCAAGCCTGTGAAGAAAGCAAACCTATCGAACACGCATGAGATTTTGGTGCGGGACGTTGCGGAGGTTGTGGCCGAGCCCAAGGTTGCGGCAAAGGTTAAAATAATGAAGCTGCAACGTATAGGCGATGACGGCGAGCAGAAAAAAAACTACGTAGTAAGCATAACCGATATTATAAAGGTAATAAAAAAAGCCTATCCAAACGCCACGGTAAACAATGTAGGGGAAATGGATACCTTGGTGCAGTACGCGGCGGAAAAAAGCCGTGATAAACCATGGCTTAAATGGCTGAAGATAGCGTTCGTGGCGTTGGTGCTGATGGCCGGCTCGGCCACGGCAATCATGAGCTTCCATACGGACGGGCAAATCCCCAGGATTTTCGAGCAATACTACAGAATGTTCTACGGGCAGGGGACAAGCAATCCGCGAATCATAAATATTCCGTATTCAATTGGGCTGGCGGTGGGCATTTTGGTTTTCTATAACCATTTTCTTGGGCGCAAAATCACCGACGACCCAACGCCCATAGATGTTGAAATAGAGCAATACGACAACGAGATTACGGAGGCCGTAGTTGATATGATAAGCCGAAACGAGCAGGAAAAGGGGCACTAGGAGGGCATGTTAAATGGAAATACTTAGACACGCTGCTTCGATTTTTGTCGGGTTTGCCTCGGGCGTGATTGTGGCAGGCGCAGTGTTTGCTTTTATAACGGCGGTGGGCGTGGTGCCCCGGCTGGCCCAGAAAACCAAGACGAATCAGCATATTAGGATATATGAAATGGCCATCGGGCTGGGGGGGCTTTTGGGCGTGGCTGCAGTGACCATGCAAATTTATCTGCCCATCGGAACCCCCGCAGTAGTTATCCTAAGCCTGTTCGTGGGGATATTTCTGGGCTGCTTGGCCATGTCTCTTGCGGAGACACTGAACGTTATCCCGATATTCACCCGCCGCGCGCGGCTTCAGCGTGGGATATTCTTTTTGATTTTGGCCATCGCTATTGGGAAAATGGCCGGCTCGTTAATGTATTTTCTGGTTCCCGGGTTCTTTGACACGGGGAATATGTAGGAGGTTAGCATGGAGCAAACAGAAGCGAACAAGCAGGTTTACAACGAAATGGTAAAGGTAGCCTCACCGGGAAGCGCGGTTGTGACAAACAGCCTAAAGGCGTTTTTTGTGGGCGGGGTCATATGCGCTATCGGGCAGACTATACACAATTGGTTAATGTCTGCCGGGCTTGCGAGGGAGGATTCGGGAACAATAACCGCCGCCATTTTAGTGGTCTTGGCCATTTTACTGACTGCACTGGGGCTATATGAAAAACTTGGCAAATTCGCCGGGGCCGGCTCCATCGTGCCCATTACGGGCTTTGCCAACGCCATCGCCGCCCCCGCAATCGAACACAAAAAAGAGGGCCTCGTCGTAGGCGTGGGCGCGAAGATGTTTCTGATTGCCGGGCCGGTAATCGTCTACGGGACGTTGACCTCCGTGGCTGTGGGACTGGTTTATTATTTTGTGAGGTAGAGTAAACCCGCAAAAGAGGCCGCCTCGCCAGCGGCATTGGACACTGTGGGTGCGCGCGCCAATTCGAAGCCCCCGTGATTGCTACGTTTGCTCACGGCCGTGTCGGCTGGGGCGACAAAGAAAGGCGGGGTTTGCTTTCAGATTCACTTGCCGCTACTTGGTTCGCAATTTCCAGTCCCGAACGGTAGTTGTCAAATCCGTCACGCGGATTTTTGTGGGCGGCAATACGTTCATGCCTTGCATCTAAATTTTTGTTTGCGTTATCTCGCTTCATGCAGTCAACTCCTGTCTGTTTATAGCAGTTTTTGAAACAGTGCGGAAAATTGGTGTACATGCATTGCGGTGAACGAAGCCAATTTTCCGTACCGAAAGCAAAACTGCTATAAGGCTTAGTATACTTTTATAAAAGCCTTTCTATACATATAGAGTTTTCAACGGAAGCGTCTATAAACCTGAAATTAGGGACATTTGTTGAAATAGGGACAAAACATTGCTAAGTCATGATACAATAAACTAGGGCAACTGAAATCGCCATATACCCAGGAGGGCTTCCCATGGAATTTAACAGTGTTTTACGAAAACGCCGCTCGGTGCGGAAGTTTTTACCCGGGCAGATGACGGAGCCGGAGCTGGATGAAATTCTGCTGGCCGGCATTAGCGCGCCGATAGGAAGCAATTTGTACAAGGATATTCACATTACCGTTGTGCAGGACAAGGACATTATGTTAAAGATGAGTCTTGCCAACGACGCACGTATGAAAGACAGCAAAATTGCCGAAGAAATCATGGGCTATTATGCTTCGGGTGAAAAAGAAAAGCCCGCGCCACTGCCGTTTTTTGGTGCGCCCACGGTTATTGTTGTTTCGCATCGCGCCCAGACGCTTCAGCCGGGCATTGAATACGCAAACGTGACCTCAGTAGTTCAGACCATGCATCTGGCGGCAACAAGTCTTGGGATTGGAAGCGTGTATATATGGGGTATATTCGAGGCAATGCGCCTTAACCCGAAGCTGGACTATACCGGACTCCTCAAGCTGCCGGGCAATTTTTCTCCGTTGATGGGGCTGGTTGTAGGGTATCCGGCCAAACCTCTTAATGAACAGGAAATTAAACCGGACAGAATCCCGGTAAATTATATCTAGGTGGACTGCTCCTATTCTGAAAAAAATGTTTACTTATGAGCAAACTTTGACTATAATCGTCATATTATCAAGCCACTGTATAGACGATTCCGATAGGAGGCGTTTTATTGCGTGTAATCGCAGGGAGTGCCAGGCGGGTCGCGCTGGTTGCGCCGGAGGGCCTTGACACTCGCCCCACAAGCGACAGGGCGAAGGAAAGCCTGTTTAGCATTTTGGGTGAGGAGATCATCGGTGCGCGTGTATTAGACATTTTTTGCGGAAGCGGCGCGATAGGAATAGAAGCCCTAAGCCGGGGTGCGGCGAAAGTGGTGTTTGTGGATAACGCGATGCCCGCAATCGCGGCCACATCAGCGAATTTAGCCAAAACGCGGCTGACTCCCAAGGGTGAAGTTTTTTGCATGAAGGCCGCTCAGGCTATTAACAAGCTGGAAGCCGAAAGTCAACGCTTTGAAATAATCTTTATAGACCCACCCTATGGCACGGAGCTGCTGACCGGCACGCTGGAAAACTTGGCCCACACAAATCTTCTGTCTGACGACGGCTTGATAATAGCCGAAACGGACGCTAGGGAACGCCCGGTTATTCCGCAGATGTATACGCTGGTATCCACACGAATTTACGGCCGCACAAAATTTCTCTTCCTATATATAGGGGAATAAACATGACTTTAATATACCCCGGAAGCTTTGACCCGGTAACAATGGGCCACATAGACATTGCCCTGCGCGGTGCGGAGTTGGCAGGCCGCTTGGTAGTGGCGGTGCTGGATAATCCCAATAAAAAAACCCTCTTCACCGTAGGCGAAAGGGTCGCGCTGCTTAAGGAAGCGTTCGCGGGGAATGGGAAAATAGAAATAGATTCGTTTGGCGGTCTCTTGGCTGAATACGCGGCAAAGTGCGTAGGAAAAACGGCGATTTTGAGAGGGCTGCGAAGTCCGGCTGATTTTGAAAGTGAAGCCCGTTATGCTGCGTGCAACAAGCTTTTGGGTATAGAAACTCTCTTTCTTGCGGCAAGCCCGTCCCTTGCGTTTGTTTCAAGTAGCATCGTAAGGGAAATCGCGGCCATGGGCGGGGATAAAAATATGGACAAAATGGAAAACTTGATGGTGACACCCGCAGTGCGGGCAGCCCTTGCAATAAAACAAAAAGGTGAAGGGGTAAAGTAGCATGGACGCTTTATTAGATTATTTAGACGATATCGAAGAGGTGCTGGATTCCAGCAAGAGTCTGCCCTTCACGAACAAAATATCCGTGGAGAAGGACAGGATTCTGGAAATCTTAAGCGAGATTCGCCTTAATCTGCCCGACGACATACGTTCGGCGCAGCGGATTTTGGGCGACCATGACCGTATTGTGGCCGAGGCGACCCGCAAGGCCCAAGACATCGAAGAGGCCGCGGAAAACGAGGCCAAAATCAAAACCAATAACCATGAAATCTTCCGCCGCGCTTCGGACCAGGCCTCCGAGGTCATAGAAAACGCCAAGCAGGACGCCCGCGACCTTAGGCTAAACGCCCGCGACTACGCAGACGAAATCCTCCAAGGCGCGGAAACCCAAATCAAGGAGTACATGACCAATCTTGAGCAGCAACACAAGCGCGTAATGGAATACTACGCGCAAATGATAGACGTTATATATGAAAATAGGCAACAATTAAGAGGGCGATAAGCCCTCTTTTTTTAGTTGCGCAAGAAGTATTGATTTAAAAAGCTCCGATGCTGGTCAAAACATTTCTAAGCCTGCGGCATAAGGTTTCAACAAGGGTGTGGGCGATATCGGGGTGTTTCTCCAAGAATTCGTGGATGTCTTCAAGGTTGATTTCCAGTATAGAGACTTTGTCTTCGGCTACGATTGTGGCTGTGCGGGGTTCTTTCAGGAATGGCCCCATTTCGCCAAAAAGGTCGCCGGACTGAAGGCTGGAAAGGTGAAGCTCATTAGTTTTTCCGTGGGCACGGTAAACATTTACGTTTCCGCTTAGGATAAAGTACATACAGTCCACATTTTGGTCGCCTTCTGTGACGATTACATCGCCGCGTTCGAAAGACCGTCGGGTGCCGGACAAGTTTTTAAGCTTGTCTAGGAAGGAAACGGACATTGTTGCGTCCTTCCACACCTTGCGAATTGACGGCATCGCGGAAAGCTGAACCTTGAAGAAGGACAATCTTTCCTGAAGCTTTTCAATTTGCTTGTCAAGCTCGGTTGCCGACAAGGACGCCTGCTTGCTTGCCTCCGAGTCGTCGTGAATAATTTCGTTTACCTGGCTGAGGCTGTCGTTGATTTCACTTAATGCTTTGGCTTGTTGCTGTGACGAATCGAAAATTTTTTCAATAACGCTTGAAACTTGCTCAACGTCTTGCATTGTTTTGTCTAGGCTCAAAGCCGTGTCCTTGGCGCGATCCACTCCTTCTTGTATTTCGCCTATGGAGTCCTGAATAAGCTCGGAGGTTTGTTTTGCCGCCTCGCTGCTTTGCGCCGCCAGGCTGCGCACTTCCTCGGCAACAACAAGAAATCCTCTGCCATGCTCACCGGCGCGCGAGGCTTCAACAGCGGCGTTTAGTGCAAGCAAATTTGTTTGAGACGCAATATGGTCGATTGTGTTGATGATTTTGGAGATTTTTTTGGAGGAAGTATCAATTTTATCCATGGACTCCGTCAGCTTGGCCATATCCCCGTTTACAGCCAGGACGTTATCTTTTGATGCTTTTGCGTACTCAGAGGCTTTCTTTGCGTTTTTGGCGTTTTCCTTGGATTTATCGGCTACATTGTTTAGCTCCGTCCCAAGCTCGCCAATAAGCTCCATTTGTTTTTCCGCGCCTAAGGACACTGAGTCATGGTTAATTGTCATCATTGCCACGCCGCCTGAAACATCTTTTGAAGACTGTGTAATATCCTGCATTGTTTTGCGCAGCAAAGTAACAATCATGTTTGTCGCGCGCTTTATTACATCGAAGATGCCCGGGTACGGACGCTCGATTCGATTGAGCAGCGACCCATCGGAAATGTCGTCAAGGGTATCTCTAATTTCGTCAAGGTATTCGCCGGCAGTGCTGACACTGCTGAGAAACGCAGCTTCTATGTTGTCGAAAACTTGGGCAAGCTCCTTGGTTTCTTCGTCGGAGTCGCTTTTTGTGGGTGCGATTTTAAAATTTCCGCTTTCCAATTCGCCAAACATCGCACCTAAACGCTCTGCCCGCGCGGTTGCGTATTGTATCAGTTTTGAAGTGTCCATATATTACATGCTCCCTTCGTCGTCATCTTCCTTGAAGATGAAATCAAGCGCGTGTTTTGTGTTCTCCGAAATTGTGGAGATATTTACAAAGGTTTCGTTTACATTTTCGTTGATTTCCGAAACCAGTTGGCTAATATTTGACGTAATGGAGGATACTCCCGACGACGCGCTTCTTGTCTCGTTTGCGGATTCTTCGGAGGTTCTGGCAAGCTTTCTTACCTCTGCCGCAACAATGCTGAACGCCCTGCCGTATTTGCCCGCCCTCGCAGCTTCGATGGAGGCGTTAATTGAAATGAGATTTATGCTTTTTGCGATATTGTCAACATTGTCAACCATTTGATTGTATGTTGCTATGACGGACATAACGTCCTCAAATTTTTCAACAATTTCCGCCGTTGTGCCCTTGATGCTCGTCATGTCGGCAAGAAGGGTATCGTAGTAGCGGATATTGTTTTCGTTGTCAACCTTAACGTCCTCGTATGCCTTTTTAAGACAGCTTTCTGGAATATCCAAGCCTTTGGCGACACCCTCCGCCATTTCATAGCAGGTATCGCAGCCGCACGCACCGCAGTCAATTGTTTTTGCGGCTTCATCGTGTTTGTTCAAAAGCTTGAAAACATTTTCAACGTCTGCGCGTGTGGCGGAAAACTGTGGCACGGTTTTTTTATTGTATTTCCGGATAAAATCGCTGTGTCTTAATGTTTTGTCAAATTTTTCAAACAGCTCGTCAAGGTATTTCCACTTGTCGCGTCCAAGCACGGCCTGGCGGGTTTTGTTCATTTTGTATGAAATCTCAAAAATATCCATGTGGTGATGACCGTGTCCGCCGCACGCCGTGCCCACATTACAGCCTTCTTCGCAATTAAGCACGTCAAAAAGCCCCGGTTTAAATCTGTCATGGGTTTTTGCGTACTCGTCTATGTCCTTAAAAACGCGGCTTATTCCCTCGGATTTATCAATCCTCAGGGTTTTGCCGACGTAGTGCTCAACGTTTTCTTTTAATCCGCCGGGCATGGGGTATAAAGTGCCAAGTCCCGAATCATAGCTGTCAAAGCCGCTTTTTTCATCCGGGAAATGCACATGACGCGCTTTAATATAATCCGAAAGATTTTTGAAGGTTACATTGTATTCAACGTAGCCCGTCTCTTCGAACTCATGAGCTTTTGCCACGCATGGTGAAAGAGCGGCGATTTTATTGTTAATCCCCTCATATTTTTGCATAAATATTGCGGTGCAAAGCATTGGCGAATGAATGGGCGAAAGATATGGGATTAACTCATGCTTATGCATTAAAATATAACTTACGATTGCGGGGCAGGGCTGTGACATTATTGGCCCGGGATTCTTTTGAATATGCCGGATATGTGCCCATGTGCAAATGTCCGCGCCAAGGGATACATCGTAAATTGTTTTAACGCCCATGCGTCTAAGCCAAGTCATCATTCTTTCCCAATCCGGAAAATTTGTGCGGACCGCGGGCGCGACAAACATGCTGATTTGCACGCCGCGGCTAAGGTCGTCAAAAAAACGCTCCGTGTCGTCCTCGTAATGCCTTGAGCCGTGGTGACACGCAGTCAGGCACGCGCCGCAGGCTATGCACTGGCTGTTGTCCGCTTCAACTAAAATCTTTCCGTCCCGAATGGATGTGACATTTGCTTCCGCAATGGGGCAAACACGAACACAGCGGTTGCACCCAACGCAATTTTCAAGCTGATTTGTGATTAAGCTTCGCAAGGGAAGCCCCCCTCTTAGCGTTTTGTGTTTTCGTAAATAACACGTATGTGGTTATAAGCCTCATTTACACTCGCACTGATTTCCTTAACAAGCCTGTTTATTGCCGTCATTGTGTCGTTTACGCTTGCGGCCTCTTCCTTTGTTTTTTTTGCAGAATCTGAGGAGTTTGCCGCAAGCTTTCGGATTTCGTCGGCAACAACACCAAACGCGCCCTTGTGGGAGTCTGTTCCCGCAGCTTCAATTGCCGCGCTTAAGGAAATCATATTCACGCTTAGTGCGATTGTTTCAATTTTTTCAATTAATTTATTGTAAATATCAAAAACCTCGTTTATTTCGCCGACATTGTTTGCAATGTCTTCCGTAATCTGCTTTATGCCCGTTGATGCGTTCATGATGGATTCGATATAACTCAAGTTTGACGCTTGGCTTATTTTTATGTCGTCAAGGATTTTTTGCAGACAGTTAATGGGTGTGTCAATGTGTTTTGCGATTTTTTCCGCCATTTTCAAGCATGTATCACAGCCACACGCACCGCAGTCAAAATGCCTCAGTGCATCATCCGGCTTGTTAAGCTCGATAAACGCCTGCTCGATTTGCTCCGGGGTGACTTTAATCTTCTTGGCGGGTTTTCCCGAAAACCTTCTGTAAAAATCCTGCGGCTTAAATTCTCTGTCAAAAGCCAGGAATGCTTCGTCAAGCTTTTGTCCGCTTTCTTCCCTTAGCGCGTGAAGCCTTGCTTCATGAATTGCCGAGTTAATCGCAAAGCTGTTTTTATTGTCCGGGCGGCATCCTATGCTTCTGTTGCAGCCCTCCGCGCAGTTCATTACATTAAAAAATGCTGGAAGCTGTTCCTCGGGCTTTTTGGAGTATTGCTCCAAATCGTGATACGCCTTTAGCTGGCCTTCCGATGTTAAAATCGCGTATTCCTTTCCCAAATAAAATTCCAAGCACTCCTTAATCCCGCCTGTTGCGGGGAAAACGGAGCTGTAATCAGTGCCGCCTTTGTCAAAGCTGCCGGGCTTCATAGAGAAGACCACCTGGTTTTCCTCAATATAGTCCGAGAGCCCCTTGAAGGTAAGATTGTAATTCACAAGCTTTGTGTCCATATGCTCGTGGGCTTTTGCGATGCACGGGGAAAGAGTCGCGATTTTTGTTCTTATATCGTCTTGCTTGCGCATGTAAATTGCTGTGCATCCCAGCGGGGAATGAATCGGCGAAAGATATTTTTTGATTTTGCTTAGGTGCATTGTTACATAATTTACAACAGAGGGGCAGGGGTTCAAAATCATCGGGCTTGGCCCGTTCCTTTGCAAATGACGGATATGCGCCCAAAGAAAAATATCCCCGCCCAATTGTGCATCATAAATATAGCTTACGCCTTGAATCCTAAACCACGTAAGCATTTTTTCCCAATTTTCAAAGCTGTGTTTTAACGCCGGCGAGGTGATTAGGCTAATTGCAACGCCGTCTTGTAAATCCTTAAAAAATCGTTTCGTATCATCTTCAAAAGAGCGAGACCCATGGTGGCACACGGGAATACACGCCCCGCACGCAATACACTTTTTATCATCGGCCCTTACAAGCACCTGACCTTCTTTTAAGTAAGCCACATTTGCCTCACTAACGGGGCAAACCCGTACACATCTGTTGCAGCCCACGCAATTCTCAATGATATTTTTTATTAGTTTAGTCAAAGCACCCACCCCACTATCCTTCTATTTAATACTAGCATAGATGTGTTTTTATGTAGAGGCATCAAGGACGGGTGTTTTTATGGCCCTTTAGATTGTTATTCTAAAAAAAATGTTTTTTTTCAGCAAGATTCCCCGCCATACCTGCGATTCCAGGCATTGAAAAACTCATGGCTTTGGGCAGAAATACCAGATAGAAATTATTTCCGCAAAAATAAAAGGATTGAGCCCTCTTGCCTGCTCAATCCAATCATGATGTGCTGCTTTTATCAGTTGCGTTGACTTCTGCTATGTCATTCACAGATACATATGGATTGCGGTATTGGCGGCGACTTTTGGAAAATCAAGCGTGGTAAAGCCTTTCATTGTGATTACCGGTTGCTCATTTTCGATTTTTACTCTTGCCATTTTTTACCTCTTTTTTCAGAAATTATTAGTGGGGCAACGCAGCCATATTTATACAAATACAAAAA
>Ga0209755_10001015_pt1 | contig 46977 bp, 55 predicted proteins | sample TergutCo191P1_FD_187301 | JGI IMG/M metagenome (GOLD analysis project Ga0209755, IMG submission 187301) | Cornitermes sp. P1 segment gut microbial communities from Petit-Saut dam, French Guiana - Co191P1 (SPAdes) (version 2) | ecosystem: Host-associated > Arthropoda: Insects > Digestive system... | reverse complement strand
TACTTTGAGGCAAACAGCTCTGTAATGATAGAAAGATACAGATACATTCTTAACGAAGCGGGAGAACGTCTTAGGGCGAATCCATCTTTGCGCATAACGCTTAGGGGGTATACGGCTCCGTTCGGCACAGCAGAAGGCAGAGCGGAAGTATCCGCAGCCCGCGCAAGATACTGCGCTGATTATTTGCACAGGCATTATGGCATTGCAGAATCCAGAATGAGAATAGAATCGTATGGCGCTGACAGAGCCCCCGCATTCAGGGATGCGACATGGGAATCGTACAGATGCGTTGAACTTATAATCGGAGAATAAAGGAAGAATTAAATGAAGAAAAATTTATTATTAATGGCGGCATTTTTATTTTTACTTGCAACATGCAACAATCATTTTCATGATTTGATTCCATCCGACGAAAACAGAATATTGTCATTTACAGTGGAGAATCAGCTGTATGATACAGTTATAAGCGATTATACAATTAATGTAACCGTAGACGGCAATACTGACATTACTTCGATAATTCCCGAGGTTGTAACTTCTTATCAGGCGGCGGTTATTCCAATTACGCTTAAATATATAGAAGCGGCTTTCCCCGGCGAAGATATTGCAAGCAGGGCTATGTATTTATATTCCACACAAAATCTTGAGACGTTTTTATGGGATGTTATCGACAGCAATCCTGATTTTAACGTGCCTGCCATGGATATGCCAATCGATTTTACAAGTCCTGTAAACTTTTTTGTAATCTCGGGGCGCGGTTCCGTTCGTCAATACACTGTTCGCGTTACGCAGGACACAGGAGAGCCGCGTCTTTTGGGTATTCGTTTTTCCAAATACGATAATCCCGATTTAATAAGCGACGCGCTTTGCCATGTCGATGAAAACGCAAAAACTGTTTACGCCTACGCGAAATATCCTGCGGAAATGGGTTATGCAAGTTTTTCGCTGATTCCTTCGTACGAAATAATCGGAGACAAACTGGAAATAAACGGCGCAGAAATAGAATCGGGCACAGACGCAATTGGTTTTAATGCGCCAGGCGCATTACCCCAATATAGAACAATAACGATTCACCGCGACGGATTGACACAGAATTATTCGCTTGTCGTTTACTTTGAAGAAGACAAGGATACAATACGAAGCATAACGGATTTCCGTTTTACCAAGAATAATAACCCGAATATTTCCGTAACGGCTGTAGGTTCAATTGTTAATAACGATAATTTTGGAACAATTACAGTACAGGTTTATTATTCAGGCGTAAAACCGGATTATCTTACAGCCTCGTTTGTAACGCCCGGAACCATTACGGTAAACGGCGTGCCGCAAACCACAGGCGTAACGGGCAATGACTTTTCAACGGAAAAAGAATATCGTGTAACGTCGCGTAACGGTCTTTATATGCGCACTTATACGGTAAGGGTGGAATTTATAAATGTGAGCGCTGCTTCGCCAACGATTACATCTTTTCGTTTTAGCCAAAGATTAAACGAAGATTTGGTACAGGACTGCATTGGCGTTATAGGAAGCGATCTTATCATGCTTGACGTTTTTTACGGCAGCAATACAGTTCCTTATAACTTGGTTCCCGAGTTTAACGCAGGCGGTATTGTAACAGTCTCAGGCAGCGTACAGGTGTCAGGCGCATCGCTTCACAATTATTCGCGTCAGGTGAAATACACGGTTACAAACCCCGAGAACCCGATATTAACGCGCGATTACTGGGTGCAGACGCGCTTTGTGCAGGATCATTCATCCGGCGCAAATATCACGGCGTTTGGCTTTTATCTCGAGGAAAATCCCGAATCGGGTATAACAAGTCCTGTTATGGGAAGGATTAATCAGGATACGGGAAAAATATATATATTGGCGCCCTTTGGTTCGGGGTTGAACAACAGGCTGATGATACCGCGTTTTACAGCCGCAGGACAGGTAAGCGTTAACAGTGTTGTACAGGAAAGCGGCGTTTCGGGTTTTGTTTTTAACAATACGATTACTTACAATGTAGTTTCAGCTAACGAAAGAAACACCCGTGTTTACGAAGTTATGTTACGGGAACTGCGTCTGCCCATTTTGGTAGACTGCAATGCAAAAGGGATGAATGACGGAACAAGCTGGGAAGACGCTTTTATAAGTTTGCAAGCCGCCTGCGAAGCTGCAAGTTTCTTTCCTGACGAAATGGAAAAGGAAATATGGATAGCAAAAGGCACTTACAGACCAGGTGCAACTACGAACGATTATTTTCAGGTAACGCCGAACACAAGTTATATAGGCGGCTTTGCCGGAAATGAAACGTCAAAGGAGCAGGCTGATCCTGATTTGAATAAGACGATAATCAGCGGCGATGTTCTAAAAGCTTCTACAAGCGGAACTCGTAGTACAAGAGCTGCTTTTACGACAGGAAATTTTTATGATGAATATGAAACTACAATTGCATATATGACAGGTAATGTAAGTTTTGAAAATTTTGAATTTAGGGATTTTATGAATACAACATATAATGGTTATATTAGGATTTTTACTTATTACCCAATATGGATTGAATGGGATTCCTCTCCCGGAAAACTGACTGTAAAAAATTGTAAGTTTTTTGATGTTGATCAATGTTGTGTATATCAAAGAGGCGGAAGTATTAATATTTCTGATATATATGCACAAAGAGTTCATTCTGTTATTAATTCCTCATCTACTGCAGGACATCAAAGTATTATTAATAATATAACAGTATTAGATCAATTAGTTATAGAGTATAGTAATCTTTTATCTTATACAGGAGGATGGTTATTTAGATGTCATGACTCTAATGCAACATTTACAGTTTCAAATTTATATATAGAAAACTATAATGGTGTTCTATATTTTGAAGGTTCTGGAACAAATTGGATTATTAAAAATATAAATATGATTTCTTCATTAGGTAAAAGCGCGTATGTAATTGGCATTCAGTTAGGCAATAATTTATTAATGGAAAATATAAATATGGAAAATCTTTTTTATAATGATTATATTTTTATAGGCGGTCATTATCAAGGTTTTTCAGGTGAAATAATTTTAGATAATATAAATATGTCTTATATTAACGGTGTTTCGGCAAATCAATTATATTCGCTAAACTTTAATTATGCTCCTAATGTAATATTGAAAAACAGCAATTTTAATTTTAATCAAAACACTGCTCATGGCGCCATTAGTGCAGATAGGGGCATAACTCTTGAAAACATTCACTTTAACAATTTTAACGCAGCTTCAGGTAATCTGCTTTATATGTATGGTAATTATCCGTACATAATCAAAAGACAGGGCTCTACTTATAACGGCGCTTCTTTAACGGATAATAATGTCTTTAATATTGTTAACAATTTAACGCAAAAAGCAAACGGCGCGGTGTTAACAGGAGAGTAGGGAGAGGAAGAAGGAAATTGCGGACAATAACTCCGTGTTCTCTGTGTCCTCCGTGGTTAATCCTCTTGGTACTAATCGGTGAAAATCCATGTTTTATGTCAACAAAGTACTATAATTTATTGACAAAAATAAATATTTGGATTATACTTAGTGGAAGTGTACTTATATTTTTTTTGATAGATAACCGTTAAATAACCCTACTTCGTGATACCTTTTAGCCAAAAATACCCTCATTGGTCAGGGTGAATTCTAACGCGGGGTTTTCATGAGTAAATGGGTAGACACAAAACCTTTAGGAGGTTTTGTGTTATGTATGAATTAAAATTTGAATGGGATCCGGAAAAAGAGCAGGAATGTTTTAGAGAGCATGGTATTCATTTTGATACAGCATCACAGGTGTTTTATGATTATTTTCGTATGGAACGCCATGATGATGATTCAAACGATGATGAAGCTCGCTGGCAAACAATGGGTTATTTTGAAGATGTGCTTTTTGTGGTTTATACAGAACGAGGAGATATTATTCGTATAATATCGGCTAGGGTCGCAGAACCCTTTGAAAGGAGGATATATCATGGCAATAGTGAGATACACGGCTGGCAAAGAGTTAACTCCTGAAGAAGATGCAAGGATGAGAGCAGAAGTAAGAGAAGCAGCAAAACGGTCTTATACCTATGATCCTGATTGTCCTTTGCTTACAGAAAAGCAACTTTCCGAATTTCGTCCGGTAAATTTTAACAGCATGGAAGAACGTGCCAAGTGTATGGAAGCGGCAGGGATACTTAAACCTGAACAAGCTGTTGTTGTAATATAAGTAGATATCGGACAGCAAGTTCGATCCTGTTCGTGAAGAAACCGCAGGTTCTATTAGTGGTAAAAATTCTTCCTCTTCTATTGGCGATATTTCCAATTTAATTTAAAATAAAGTATGAATCCTGAACAAATCTTTAAACCAAATTCTTATATTTACTTTATCGGGATAAAAGGCACAGGTGTCTGCGCTTTGGCGGAGCTATTTATCCTGCAAGCAGTCCGAAGCTAACGGTTATAAATACGCAGTTTATTATTTGTTATCCATGAAATCTTTTCCGATAATTTGGTTTGGTTATGTTAAGATAATGGACTTGGTTAGAAAGTGATGAGAATACTAAAACAACTCAGAGTGAGAACCGGTGCGGTTAAATAATATTTCATTGGTAGATTTTTCTATGCAATATATAAGAAGCCAGTCCAGTTCTACATGACATTCCATTTTTCCTTTGTAATCTCCATATAGTAAATGATTCTTGTGTTTTGGTAAAAGCGGCTTTTCATTTATCAGTAAATCCATTACCTCATCGAGTTTAGTCATATCTTTGTTTTGCTTAACCATGAGTTTGCGATCCTTTTTAAAAGGACCTGTAAAAATCGCATCCAGCATAGGTTAGTCGTCCGATTCCAAATCTACTAACATCTCTTTAAGTGATTTATATCTTTTTGCCGGAATTTCACCTCGAAGTATTGCGTCTCCTTCTTTAATTGCGGCAATAGTCTCGGCATTATAACGCGGATTTCCGGTTTCAGGATCAATATTCCTAGCGCAAATTGGACATGGGTGTTCAGGGGCAGGGGTAAAAGAAATGATAGTTCTTCCTGAAGGAATTTCACGAGGTACTTCAAGAGTAATACTCCTGTGATCAGCCGGAATCTCTATTGTTTGTGAAATGGTCATGGTTAAAATATAGCATAAAAACAAAGAATTATCAATGACTAATAAAATATTGGCAAAAATTAATATCTAGATTACAAAAGAGGATATATCATGGCAATAGTGAGATACACGGCTGGCGAAGAGTTAACTCCTGAAACCTGAACAAGCTGCTGTTGTCAAGAAAAGATTTCACACAAAGACGCCAAGACACAAAGGAAAGGCAACCAATCCTCCGTGTCTTTGTGCCTTTGCGTGAGGGTTTTTTCCGATAATTTGGTTTGGTTTTGTTAAGATAATGGACTTGGTTAGAAAGTGATGAGGATATCTTTGAAATATTGACAAAACCAAATTTATTTAATATATTTAAATTGTTATATCTGTCTTGCCTCTATTGGTGAAGCGGATATTTTTTGAAAACTAACCGTTAAATAACCCTGCTTCGTGATACCTTTTAGCCAAAAATACCCTCGTTGGTCAGGGTGAATTCTTACGCGGGGTTTTCATGAGTAAATGGGTAGACACAAAACCTTTAGGAGGTTTTGTGTTATGATTGAATTAAAATTCGAATGGGATCCGGAAAAAGAGCAGGAAAGTATTATTGAACATGGAATTTATTTTAAAGACGCTACCAGGGTCTTTTATGATTTTTTCCGTATGGAACGCCATGATGATGATTCGAGCAGTGAAGAAGAACGCTGGCAAACTATGGGTTATTTTGAAGATGTGCTTTTTGTAGTTTATACTGAACGTGGAGATGCAATTCGTATAATATCGGCTAGGGTCGCAGAACCCTTTGAAAGGAGGATATATCATGGCAATAGTGAGATACACGGCTGGCGAAGAGTTAACTCCTGAAGAGGAAGCCGAAATGAGAGCAAGGATAAGAGAAGCAGCAAAACGCCCTTATACCTATGATCCTGATTGTCCTTTGCTTACAGAAAAGCAACTTTCCGAATTTCGTCCGGTAAATTTTAGCAGCATGGAAGAACGTGCCAAGTGTATGGAAGCGGCAGGGATACTTAAACCTGAACAAGCTGCTGTTGTAATATAAGGAGATATCGGACAGCAAGTTCGGTCCTGTCTCTTCTATTGGCGATATTCCCAATTTATTGTAAAATAAAGTATGAATCCTGAACAAATCTTCAAGCCAAACTCTTATGTTTACTTTATCGGGATAAAAGGCACAGGCGTTTGCGCTTTGGCGGAGCTTATGCACAATTCGGGAATAAAATGCGGCGGCAGCGATATACCCGAAGTTTTTTACACCGATGCAATCCTTAAAGAGCTTGGCATACCATATAACGAAGAATTTAACGCTGCAAATATTACAAATAATATCGACTTGATAATTTATTCGGCTGCATACAGCGCGGATACGAATCCTGAAATGGCGAAGGCGCAGGAACTTGGAATCCCAATGTTAAGATATACCGAGGCTCTCGGCGCATGGTCTGCCAAGTTTGATTCGACAGGTATTTGCGGCGTGCATGGAAAAACAACCACCACCGCGATCTGCGGCGTAATCATGCAGGCGGCACAGTTACCTGCGCAAATACTTGTTGGCAGCGCCGCGCTTGATTTTGGCGGAAGGTCAACGCTTTGCCTTGGAAATAAATATTTTATCGCGGAAACCTGCGAGTACCGCAAACATTTTTTATCGTTTTGTCCGCGCCGCATTATTTTAACTTCGGTAGAAAGCGATCATCAGGATTTTTTTCCAACTTACGAATCGATCCGCGACGCGTTTGTCGAATATTGCAGATTGCTTCCAAAGGGAGGACAGTTAATCTACTGCGCGGATGACAAAGGCGCATGCGAAGTTGCAGATATAATAAAAAATTATAATCGCAATATCGAAATTATCCCCTACGGTTTTACCGCGCCCGGCGATTTTAAAATTACGTCATATAGCGTGGAAAACGAAAGAGCGGTTTTTTCCGTCGCAGGAATTGCCGGTGATTTTAAAATGCGTATCCCCGGCAGACATGAAGCATTGAACGCCGCGGCGGGACTTGCGCTTGCCGCTTCTCTTGCGAAAAACGAAAGTGGCGCCAATGGAACTGATTGCGGCGCGCTTAACGAAAAGCAGTTACAATCGGTAAAAAACGCGCTTGAAAATTTTAAAAGCACCAAACGTCGAAGCGAGATTCTGGGCGAAGCAAAAGGAATTGTCTTTATGGACGATTACGGTCATCATCCGACTGCGATAAAAACTACGCTGGAAGGAATCAAATCTTTTTATCCAAAGCGCCGCCTTATCGTAAGTTTTATGTCCCACACATATACGCGAACCGCGGCGTTACTCGAAGAATTTTCGCAGTGTTTCAATGACGCGGACGTAATGTATTTTCATAAAATATATGCAAGCGCAAGGGAAAACTACAAAGGCGGCGTAAACGGAAAAACTCTTTATGAGAGAACCAAAGAAGAACGCGAAAAATTAAATAAAAACGAAACTTATTATATTGACGAAGTCGATGACGCCTTCGCTCCGTTATGCGACATGCTAAGGAGCGGCGACATCTTTGTCACTTTGGGAGCCGGAAACAATTGGCCGCTTGGCGTTAAACTTTTTGAGCGGTTTAAGGGGGCGAATAATGATTAGCATGACAGGTTTTGCGTACCGCGAAAAATCGGGGCAGGATTTTTCCGTTTCGGTCGAGATAAAAGGCGTTAACAGCCGTTATCTGGAACTCAATGTGAATCTTCCGCCCTGGCTTGGCATGTATGAATCGAAAATACGCGAAATAATTTCTTCTTCGTGCAATCGCGGAAAAGCCGATGTGAGTATCCGCGTTCGCGAACATAATGTGCCCGTTAACATCAATATAAACAAAAACGCGGCAAAGGCATATTATTCTGCGCTTGTCGATATCGCAAAGGAACTTGGCATAAAGGAAAAACCTTCGCTTTCTTCATTAATGGAGATGGAAGGAATTTTGGAAATTGAAAAAACGCGCGACAATGATCGCTACTGGAAAGAAATTGAGCCGCTCTTTGACGAAACAATGAAAATATTTTGTCAGGAACGCGAAAGGGAAGGGAAGCATACCGAGGCGGACATTCTTTATCATCTTGGAATAATTGAAACCTCGTTAAAAACTGTGGCTTCTTTTGCTCCTGCAATCGAACAGACTTTAAAAGACAACATTAAAAATCGATTTAATGAAATGCTTGGAAATCAAGTTGACGAAAACAAGGTGCTTGCCGAGACCGCATCGTTATTGTTAAAATACACGATTTCCGAGGAGATTTCGCGTCTTGATTCGCACTTGAGCGAGTTCAGAAAGGAAGCCGAAAGAAACACAAGACCCGGGAAAAAACTGGATTTTTTAAGTCAGGAAATTAACAGGGAAATAAACACAATCGGTTCAAAGAGTGCTATAATAGATGTTACAAACGAAGTTGTTAAAATGAAAGAGACGCTTGAAAATATCAGGGAGCAGCTTAGAAATATCGAGTAGCGTTGCGAAGGAGGGCTGATGGAGAAAAATATTAAAATAGCCATTTCCGGAAGAAGCGGCTGCGGCAATACGACTGTCAGTAAAATGGTTGCAGAAGCGCTTGGTTTGCGTTTTATCAATTTTACTTTTCGCTCTCTTGCACAGGAGCGCGGCGTAGACCTAAAAACAATTCTCGAACTCGCCGCAAAAGACGATTCAATCGACAGGGAAGTTGACACGCGTCAGGTAAAACTCGCCCATGGAACTGATTGCGGCTGTGTTTTGGGATCGCGTCTTGCGATTTGGATGCTCCAAGATGCCGATTTAAAAGTCTATCTTGACGCATCTCCCGAAACAAGAGCAGCCCGTATTGTAAACAGGGAAGGCGGCAACTTGGAAGAAATCGCGGCTTTTACCGCAGAGCGTGACAGACAGGATCACGCCCGCTACCTGCGTATCTATAATATTGACACCGATGATTACAGTTTCGCGGATTTAATTATCGATGCAAATGTCATCAATCAGCAGCAAATTACGGATATAATTTTGGAAAGAGTCAAAGGAATTTGACCACTAACCTCACGAATAGAATCTTCGGTTCTTGCACTTCATGGTAAAAAAAGGAAAAAATGTTAAGGAAAATTGATTCAGGAATTCGTGATACATCCGCTTCAAAAGTACAACAGCCCAAGCAGGCTGCAAAAGCGGCATCTTCGGCGCTTGCCGCAAATCCACGCTCTGCGCCTTCTGTTTTGGCGGCATCCGCACTACCCTCCGACAAACTTTCTTCTTCCATCATTTCGTTTGCCAAATTTTTTTCCCTGTCCTTAAAGCCGCAAGTGTTAGCTGACATTCGCCGTCAGGCGCTTTCTTTGCCTGTGTTGGGGCAATCCGTTAAAATGGCGGCGCAATCGGTTCAATCTGCGCCGCAAGGAAAAATTGCTTCAGCCGCAGCCGCAATGCAGGGTGAGGCATCCGTTAAAATGGCGGCGCAATCGGTTCAACAAACGATGTCGCTATGCGCCGCCGCTTCGGAAAGCAAAGGAGTTGAACTCGCACCCAAAGGTTTTGAGGCATACGTTGATGCTGTCGATCCCGATTCGCGGCGGCAAAACGATCAGCGGAGAGACAGGCAAAAAAAAGACAAAAATGAAAATGAAGAAAAACCCTCTTTAAAAACGGAATCAATCACAGGCGATATTTTAAAAAAAGCGGTTTATGATTATATGGAAAAAGATCCGCTCATGGAAATACTAAACAAACTGCCGGGAAAAAACGGTCAGCGTTGGATTGTGCTTCCTTTCGATTTTACCGAAGGCGACAACGAATACAATGTCTCCATGAGAATTTTACTGGACAGCGAAAAAATTTCCAACCGCGCAGTTTGCATGACGATAGATGTTTTGTCGGATGCAGGAGGCAAAAGGGAGATTTTCATTTTTGAATCTGCGAACGAAAAAATAACAAGGCTGTGCGTTTATCAAAATATTGAAATGCCTGAACGGGAACATCATCAATATAAAGAGGAACTGTCAAAACATTTTAACATGCCGATTCAATGCGTATTTGTCAGAACAAGCGAAGATACGTTTCCGTTTGAATCGGGTTTCGGCGATGAAGTTTCCACGATTGACGAGGCGGTGTAATGGCAAAGAAAAAACTTGCGTCGGCAATTGGCTATTCGAAAGGAGATCCTGCGCCGCAGCTTTTGGCATCAGGCAGGGGAAGGGAAGCCGAACGGATCATTTCAATCGCGCATGAGGCGGGAATCGAAGTGGTAGAAGATGCCGTTCTTGCCTCCCTGCTCGACACAAGCGCAAAACCGGGCGATTTTATTCCTCATTGGTGCTGGGAAGCGGCCGCCAAAGCGCTTGCCTTCGCAGTTAAAACATGTCAAAATAACAAACAGGCAAAGGAGTGAACATGCGTCGGTTTATTATTTTTTTTAATTTAATCATTATTACTTTTAGCGCTTTTGCACAGCAATTGCCGGATAGAATAATCGGGCGAATTCCGCCAAGTGACAGCGCCAAGTTTTATCAAATACAAGTAGGCGCGTTTAGGCTGGATATAAACGCCGAAAATACAGTAGCCCTCCTTAGAAGAAACAATTTTAACCCTGCAGCGGAAAGGTATTTGGATTTTACAAGAGTTATAATCAAGGGAATTCCTGCAAATCAGGTTAACAGTAATCTTGTTAATTTAAAAAGAATTGGTTTTAATGAAGTGATTATCCGCGAAGATTCATCAACATTAATACCGTTTTCACTTTCGGAAAAATGGGAAATTAATATTCCCGAAAGCGAATATCTTTCGTTTGAGTTCAATCATGACATGAATTATATAGTTATCGCAAACAATCAATTCAGAACCGCCTATTTTGGCACTTATAGCATGCCGCAGCCGGAAATAATCGTAATGAACGATCTCGGCAGATTGGTTATTTCAAACAACAATAATTCAGGTGTCGATTTCAAATTTTATACCTTGGACGAACCGGACAGGGAAATCAATTTTTCCGCGGTAAAAGCCGAAAGGATGGCAGCTTCTTCCGAGCTTGATTTGTTTTGCAGAACATGGAGAGTTGTTGACAGTACCGATCCGGAAGATATTGGCATTATTGTTTTGTTTACAAACGCAGGAACATATTTTATTACGCGCCCTGATGGAGGAAGCAGTTCCATGTCAAGATGGCGATGGTATGGCGAAAGGAGAGACCAATTTGAATACACTCATGAAAATTGGATTTCTTACGGGCGGGCCTTTATAAACGATCTTTCCGCGAACTTGCTGGTTTTTACCGATCCCGGGTTTTTTGTTTTCAGGCAGGGGTATTCAAATGCCGGTTCAAATTCCATATACAGATTGGTTCCTGTCAGGTAATCCGAGTTTTTTATGGCATAATATCCCAATAAAATCCCAAAAGCCCAAAAAAAGCCATATTTTTCGGGAAAAGCCGATAAACCACCCACTTGACATTTTTCTTCCTTTTTGCAAGTATTACCATAGATAGAAGAAGGCTTAAGTGCAGAAAAAGGCGGCTGTCGTATAACGGCTATTACCCCAGCCTTCCAAGCTGGAGACGTGGGTTCGACTCCCATCAGCCGCTTAATGAATCAGTTTTAATAATTGATTCATTTAAGTTTTAACTAAAACATTGGAAATTGAAGTAGGAGTCGAAACGGAGCTGCGGCACCGAAGACGCGAGAGCGTCTGAGGGGTAAACCGGTATGGAAGCCGGTTTAGCAGCGTAGACGGCCTGGAAGGAGCAAACAGGAGGTTTGCGACTGGAAGGCGACTCCCATCAGCCGCTTAATGAATCAGTTTTGATAATTGATTCATTTAAGTTTTAATTAAAACATTGGGGCGTATAGCTCAGCTGGTTAGAGCGCCTGTTTTACACGCAGGATGTCCATGGTTCGAATCCGTGTATGCCCATTATTTTTTTTGGAGGTTAGTATGAAAAAGTTTCTTGTCGCTTTTCTAATTTTAATTTCGATAGTGTCAATTTCCTGTCAAAGAAAGGGATCGGATTTGGGTCCGATTGTTGACATGGGAGTTACGGTTCGTCTGCTTACCGATAATACCGGTATCGACGACAGATCTTTTAATGCCGCCGCATGGAGAGGCATTTTGTCCTTTTTCGGCGATACATGGGATCAGCCAAGGCAGAGGGGTATGGCTTACGATTGGGTAACAGCAACCGATCCCAGCATGTATGTTCCCAATTTGAGGCAGGCGACCGACGAAGGTTACGACCTCATTATAGTAAACGGTTTTACATGGGATAATGCGTTAACGGAAGTTTCGGCTGACAATCCCAATCAAAAATATTTAATTGTCGATGTTGACTGGCTGGACTCCGGGAATGTTATGCAGGCGGCTTATGCCGAACATGAAGGCTCATACCTTGTCGGCGTTGCGGCTGCTTTAAAAGCTCTCGAAGACGGAATCGAAAATCCGCGCTTTGGTTTTATCGGCGGAGTGCCGGGAGCTGTTATTACGAAATTTCATGTAGGTTTTGTTCAGGGTGTCCTTTCGATTATTCCAAATGCCGAAGTTCTCGATTACTATGTTTTAAGCTGGGGCGAGCCGGGACTTGCAAAAATACAGGCGATGAACTGGTATGATTCCGGCGTATATGCGATTTTTTCTGCCGCAGGAAACAGCGGTAACGGAACAATTGCACAGGCAAGAGAATACCGCGCGGCAGGCAGAAATGTCTGGGCTATCGGCGTTGACTCCGATCAATTCGAAGACGGATTGTACAACGCGACAGAATCTGCGGTTCTTACATCGATGCTTAAACGCGTGGAGAACAGCGTAATTTACGCGCTCAATGCGGTTAAAAATAATACTTTTAATCCAAGGGTTATCACTTTTGACTTGGCTGCCGAAGGCGTTGGTTATTCCGCCGCAAATTCTGCGTTAAGCCAAAATATTATTAATAGTCTTGAGCTTGTAAAAACATCAATCGCAAACGGTCAGGTTACGGTTGTTCCAACTTACGCAGAAGCCAGGCGTCTGCCCGGCTTTCCTCAAAACTTAAGAGCGATTGACGACTAAGCTAAAAGAACTGGAAAAAAAACTTCTCAATTTTCTTTCCGGTTCTAATGCTATGGTTTCTGCCGTAGTTGTTTTTCTCGGTTTTCTTGTAGCGACCATTATCCTTTTGCTGATTGGAAGAAATCCGTCCGGCATGTATCAGGCGATTGTGCAGGTGGTAAGCGGATTCGATTCGCGCCGCGGCACATGGAATGCGCGCTATGTCGGCGAATGGTTTGTCGCTTCCATGCCGCTTATTCTTTGCGGATTAAGCATGGGATTTTCCGCGCGTTCGGGTTTGTTCAATATCGGCGCAGAAGGGCAGTACATCGCGGGGCTAACCGCGGCGCAAATTATCGGCGTTTCCCTTACAGGCGCGCATTGGTCAATCGCCGTGTTAGGTGCAATTGTTGCAGGAGGCGCGTGGGGTTCCATCGCCGGTTTTTTCAAGGCGCGGTTTAAAGTCTCGGAAGTTGTTACAACCATCATGATGAATTACATCGCTTTGTTTATTCACCGGCTTGTCACTTTAAGAATCCCGGGCAGCAGTACGTTTAGAACGCCCGATTTTACAAATACGGTTTCGCTTTCAAATTCTTTTTTTGCGTCGATTACAAACAATTCAAGGCTTAACAACGGTTTGTGGCTTACGATTTTTGCCGTTTTGATTTATTGGATCATCATGGAAAAAAGCACGCTTGGTTTTTCCCTTCGCGCTGCAGGTTTGAACAAAAATGCCGCGCTGTATGCAGGCATCCGTGTTAAAACAAACATTACGATTGCAATGGCTGTTTCCGGGGCGTTCGCGGGTCTTGCGGGCGCGATTGTCTCATTGGGATTGTTCACTCACGGACGCGTGCTCTCGGGTTTTGAAGGATACGGTTTTGACGGAATCGCGGTTGCGCTGGGCGGCAATTGTTCCGCGATTGGAATCTCCGTTATGGGATTGCTTTTTGGAATGTTAAAATCCGCGCAGCCGTTAATGCAGTCGCGTCAGATTCCAAGAGAAATTGTTTCCATTATAATGGGGTTGGTTGTTGTGTTTATCGCGCTTCGTCCGGGCATAAAATTGTTCGTTGAGTGGCGCGCAAAAAAAAGAAAAACCGAGGGTGAAGAATGACAGGAATGCTTGCCTCGACATTATTAATTGTTTCTCCCATTTTGATCGCGGCAATCGGCGGCATGATCTGCGAACGCGCCGGTGTTGTAAATATTGCGCTTGAAGGGCTAATGTCAATTGGAGCCATGACCGCCGCCGTTACTCATGTTTTGTTGGAAACAAAAATAGGTTTTTCAATTCCGCTTGCCTTGATTTTTGCGTCTTTCTGCGGAGGGGCGTTTTCCTTAATACACGCGTTTGCGTCCGTTACATTAAGGGCGGATCAGGTAGTATCCGGCACGGGGATAAATCTTCTGTCCGCAGGTCTTACCGTTTTTGTTTGTCAGCTTATTTTTAGAATGGATCGATCGATGAGTTACCGCATGGGAATGCCTGCGGGTTTTCTTGGAATTTATCCTACGGTTTGGATCGCGCTTTTTATTCTTGCCGTTACATGGTTTGTTTTGTACAAACGCCCTTCGGGACTAAGGCTTCGCGCGGCAGGTGAACATCCGCAGGCATTGGCAGCGGCGGGCGTTAATGTAATAAAAATCAGGTACATCGCAGTTTTTATTTCCGGCGTTCTTGCAGGTCTTGCAGGCGCTTGCGTTGTTTTAACTCAGGATATTCAATTTACCGTAAACACGATTAACGGAAAAGGTTTTATCGCGCTTGCCGCAGTTTCGTTCGGACGATGGCTGCCGCTCGGCGTTTTCGGCGCGAGTCTCTTGTTTGGTTTTTCTTCCAGTTTTGCGGTAAATGTTTTAAATATTAGAACTCTCGATTTTCTGCCTTCCGAAGTTTTCAATATGATGCCGTATTTGATAACTCTTTTAACACTTGTTGTTTTTTCCGGGAAGGAATATGCGCCAAAAGCTGTCGGAGAACCTTACGATAAAACAAGGAATTGACGGTTTTAATAATTAGTTGTAATCTTTCTTTATGTACAGTACGATAATTGCCTACATTTTATTTTTTCTGTCCGGGTTTGGAGTTCTTGGTCTGCATCGTCATTATATGGGCAAACACGGCACAGGTCTTTTGTGGCTGTTCACAGGCGGTTTTTTTACACTCGGTTCTTTTTACGATTTATTCACCTTGCCGTCTCAGGTAAGAGAAGCAAATATCAGAAACGCGATTTTTGATGAAAAAATGAGGCGCAAAGGTTGGCGCAATGTTGATGACGGTCAGTCGCGCATTATCCGCGAAAAAGAGCCAATAGAGCGCGTTATATTAAAACTTGCAAAAGCAAATAACGGCATTATTACGGCAAGCGAGCTTGCGTTATCTGCAAGCATTTCCATGGAAGACGCAAAAAAAGACCTTGAGGCGATGGTAAACAAGGGATTCGCAGAGCTTCGCGTGCGTCAGTCCGGTTCGCTTGTCTATGCAATCCCCGATTTAATGAGCGCAAACGAACCTCTTGTGGATTAATGATTTTATTTAAGCACCACTTCCGTTTTGCCGTAACCGCCGTTTTCCGGCCGGGCAAAATGAAACTCGCCTACCGCAGGATGGCTTCCCAAATAATCATGAACGCCCTGACGCAAAATTCCGTAACCCTTGCCGTGTATTATTGCAAAATTTTTTAAGCCTGTTAGAACTGCGGCGTCTACCTGCTTGCGTACAAGTTCCATTGCCTCTTCAAAACGCATCCCGCGTATTCTCAATTCGTAAACCGCTTCGCTTGACGCGCCGTACTCTGCAGCCCATGTCGCTTTTACCGTCTGTTTTTTCTGCGAGGAAGCCGGGATTAAATCGCTTTCCGCAAAGTTCATTTTTAATGAGCCGATTTCGACAAGCCATTCATTTGTTTTCTTTTTGTCGGCGCGTATTATTACGCCGCGCTGTTTTGATTTGCCCGCAAATACTTCCATGCCGGCAGAAAAAACCGTTTCGCTGCCGGGGCTGTCCGTTTTTGATTTTTTTTCAGTTTCCAATAATTGCTTTCGTATCGATTTTTCTTCTTCCGATAACGCTTCGCTTTCCGCTTCTGCGTAAGAGCTTAGTTCATTTAAAAATTCTTTAACTTTTAGTGTTTTTTCGCGCGTCAGCTCGCCTTCTTTTACTTCGCGCACGAGGTTTTCAAGCGTTTTTCTGCTTTCCTTTAGGAATTGCGAAAGTTTCCCGACAGATTCGCGCTGCAATTCCGCTTCTTTTTGGCGAAGCTGAAGTTCTTTTAAGTCGGCTCTTCGTTTTTCCTCTTTTAATTTATTTTGTTCTATCTCGCTCAATTTTTCCAAGCCGGCAAGTTCCCTTTGTTTTTGTTCAAGCCCCTTGATCATTTCGCTTACGTCGGATTTTTCGTCGTCGATATAATTTCTTGCCGTGATTACAATTTGCCCGTCAAGTCCGTTGCTCGCCGCGATATCAATCGCCCTGCTTTCGCCGGGAAGCCCGTTAATTATTTTGTAAGTGGGCGATAAGGTCTGCGCGTTAAATTCCACCGAGGCATTTTCCACGCCGGGTCTTGTATAACCGTAATGTTTCAATATTCCGTGATGAGTGGTTACGATCATGCGCGCATTTTTTTCTATCAGGTAATCCAACACAGCCATTGCAATTGCGCCGCCTTCCTGCGGATCTGTGCCTGAGCCAAGCTCGTCAAGGAGGACGAGAGAATTTTCTGTCGCGTGTTTGGTTATTGCGGACACATTTGTAATGTGAGCGGAGAATGTAGAAAGAGACTGATTGATCGATTGCTCGTCGCCGATGTCTGCGTATATTCCGTCGAAAACGGGAAGGACGCTTCCTTCATCAAGGGGAAGGGCAATGGCGCTTTGGTTCATCATTGCAAAAAGGCCAAGGGTTTTCAAGGCGACGGTTTTTCCGCCCGTGTTGGGACCGGTAACAATCAATGTGCGCGTAACGCTGCTCATTTCGATGTCGATGGGAACGGCTTTTTTCAATCCCGGGTGGCGAGCCTGTTTTAACAAAAGGCTTTGCGCTCCGTTTGAACTTGATGCAAAGTGCCTTCCGCTAACGGCGGAATATTTCGCTCTTGCCCTTAAACATTCGATATAAATGATTTTTTCGTGGAAAATCTTCAAGTCGCCTGCATGAATGGAAATATTTTCCGTAAGCTCGCGTAGAATTTTTTGAATCTCCGCGTCAAGATTTCTTCTTTCCATAATAAGGTCGTTGTTTTTTTCCACAACGTCTACCGGCTCAATAAAAACTGTCTGCCCGCTTGATGAAACCTCGTGAACAATGCCTTGAATCCTTGCGCGGTAATTCGCCTTGACTGCAAGCACAGCCCTTCCGTCCCTTTGCGAAGGAAGCGGCGACTGAAGCATTCTTTTATAGTCTTCTTCGGACGAATAGCGCGACACCGTGTTTTTCAGGTCTTTTTCCAAACTGCTGATGCGTTTTCTGATTGCGCGTAATGCAGGAAGATCGCGAAGGTTTCCCTCCCTGTCGATAATTTTAAAAATTTCTGCGGCAACGGGACTGCAATCGGGCAAATCTTTAATAAGGGATTTTAATTCCTCTTCCTTGGAAAGCCATTTTACAAGTTCGATACCGCGCTCAGTAAAAAGTCCTGCCGCAAGCGTTTCGTCAAGATCAAGGACTACGCCTTCCGTGTCAATTTTGGGAAGCAAGAACCCGATTGACGGAAGCCATGAGCGCGGTTCGTCATTACGCGATTTTAAAAACGAGAAAACAGTTTTAACAATTTTTTTTGTTTCTTCCGAAGAGCCCGAGTAATCGGGATGCGTTTCTTTTAAAATGGACGCGGCTTCCTCGCTTACGCAGTGAGAGGCAACGCTTTCCATTATTTGCGGGTATTCAAGAAGTGTTTGTGTTTTTAACGCAAGCGCGTCTTTAGTCATCATTGCCTTTACCTTCGATATCGTCTATGATGCGCAAAAAACATTCATAGCGGTCTTCGTGAATTGCACCGTTATTAACCGCTTCCATAATTTTGCATCCTGTTTCGACTCTGTGAGAACAGGATAAACCAAAGCTGCATTGTCCTGCAAGCGGAGCAAATTCGCGCATATGCGAAATCACTTCGCAGGATTCAATTCCGTCGGGGATAAAGCGGCGCACTCCCGGCGTATCTATAATTCGCGTTTCTTCGCAAATATCAAACATGACAGACATCGTTGTTGTATGAACGCCTCTGTCATATTTTTCGTTAAGCTCTCCTTCGCGAATGTTAAGCCCCGGTTGAATCGCGTTTAATAAACTCGATTTTCCAACGCCGGATTGACCTGTAAGGACGCAGGTTTTTCCCGTTATTTCGCGCTTTAATTCTTCCATGCCTTCGCCCGTTTTTGCGGAAACGAATATTACTTTGTAACCTATGCGTTTGTATTCTTCCAGACGCTCGTCAATGCCGCTGTCGTCATATTCAAGATCGATTTTATTGCAGATAACAAGCGCGTCTATCCCGGCAATATCCGCCTGAAGCAATACCCTGTCCAAAAATCGCGGTCTAAACGGCGGCGAAACGGGGGTGCAAAGGCAAAGAACCAAATCGATATTCGCCGCCAATAATTGGCTGGATTGACCTTTCTGATTAAAACGGCTGAAAAGATTTCGCCTTTCTTCCACAGAAAGAATCATTGCATTGTTTACCAAAACCCAGTCGCCAGGAGCAATAGGGTTGTAAACATTTTCGTGGCCTTTTAACACTTTTCCTTTTATTCTGCATTCAATTTCTTTTTTGCCTTCGGGCGTATCTATGCGCACTGTCATTATATTGCGCGAGCCGCGTATTACAAGTCCTTTTATGGTTTCATTTTTCATATTGTTTGCTATAAGTTATCAAGCATGCAAAGGGCATAGCCCATTTTTGCCGAACGATCCTGCCATGAAGCGCTTGCAGGTTCTGCGCCTGTAAGCATGAGCCAATGTACAGGTTTAAAATCAATTTCCGCTCTTAACGCGCCGTTTTTTTCATCCAATAAAAATTCTATCCGTTTTGTTATTCCCTCAAGCGAATCAAAAACTTTAATGCCGGCAAACGAAGCTTCGCGCCTGAACTCTTCCAAAAGATATAAAAAGTGGGTGCACCCAAGGACAAGGGTATCGATGCCTTCGGCGCTGAATTTGTCAACATATTTTTTAACGATCTGCGTTTTTTCGTTGTCGTCCGCTTCGTCAAAACGCCGCTCGACAAAATCGACAAGTTCAGGCGCGGCTACGCCGAAAATTTCGCGGCGGTTTCCGTTTTGCGTTTCGCAGTCCTCTGCAATGTGCTGACTGTACGGGTCTTCGATTGTCCGCGCTGTGCCAAGAATCCCGATTTTCCCCGATTCGCTCGCGCTTGCCGCGGGTTTTACAGCGGGAACAGTTCCCACAAACGGGATATTTGCGAATTTTTGTCGCAGGGGTTCAAGCGCGGAAACCGTTGCTGTGTTACACGCCAATACGATTATTTTTGGGTCTATCGATTTTAAAAGTTTTTCTGTCAATGCGATTAATATGGAAGAAAGCTCTTCTTTTTTTCGAGGGCCATAAGGAAAGTTTTGCCTGTCTGCAAGATAACAAATTTCTTCATACGGGTTTTTTTTCTGAAAATCCCTGCAATAGGTGAGACCGCCGATACCCGAATCTATAAATAAAATTGGTCTTTTGTCCATATTACTTAAACAAGTTGTCAAATGCCGTTCTTGATGCGTCGGCTTTTTCTTTTTCGCCGCTTTGCCCCGCAGTTTGGCTTTTGAATTTTTGATCCAAGGAAAACCAATCGCAAAAGTTTGCCCTTTCTTTATCCGGCTGCAATTCTGCTCCCGATTCTTTGCAATCGCCTCTCGAACCCGGAAGGAAGAAGCGGCAATTTTTGCACGAACGAAGATCCTTTCCGCAATCCGCGCAGCGAAGTGAACGGCCGATTGGCTCCGAGTCTTTAATTGGCGTTCCGCAATACCAGCACATGTCATTATTTTACCCTCTGCAAGACTGGTTGTAAAGGCGCAAATGTGTTAAACTGATGTTATGTTTATAATTAATCCGTGCGCGGCAGGGTGCGGAAGACCGGCAATTACCGGATATAACTTATGCTTCGTTCATCAGGCGAATCCGGAGCAGGAGTATATCCGGATATGCACATACATCGAAACACACGAAACAATAAAAGACCTTAGCGTTTGCGGCATGCGTTTTGAAAACGCCGATTTTTCCAAACATCATTTTTACGGCTGCAACTTTAAGGATTCGGTTTTTATCAATTGTAAATTTTCCCATATCAAATGCAGAATGAGTTTTTTCGATTTTGCGGAATTTACAGACTGCGATTTTACGGAGTCTGACATTCAATTCGTATCTTTTGCCGGAGGCGTTTTTAATAATTGCACTTTTGAAGGCGCCGAGGTTGTGCATGTTAATTTTGAGGGTGCAACGATCAGCGGCACGTCTTTTAACAATTCAAATTTGTACAACAGCCGTTTTATAAGCGCAGACTTGGCAAAAACAACATTTGTTAACTGCAATTTAAAGCGCGTTTTTTATGCAAGCGCAAAGCAGGAAAATGTTATATTCAAATCGTCCAATACGGCGGAAGCCGTTTTTGAAATGGAAGATCAATGAAGCTGTTTTTTCAATACTGCTCGTACGGTTTCAGCAACAGTTACATTATCGGAATGGATAATGCCGGCATCGATCAGCAGAATGCCGCGATTATTGTCGATCCCGGCAGCATTGAACATATTACGCTTGAAACAATCGAACACAACAATCTTGATTTGAAAGCCGTGCTGGTGACGCATGATCACTTGGCTCATGTGCGCGGACTTCGCACTTTAAAGCGCATATACAATGCCGAAGTTTTCGCCGTCAATCAACATATTCTGGATCACAGAACCGCGATGGTAAAAGACGGCGACATAATTATCGTAGGCGGTTTTACTGTCGAGGTAATTTCGATCCCCGGGCATTCTTCCGATTCTGTTGTTTATAGAATCGACAATCTGCTTTTTACAGGCGATGTACTAACGGCAGGTCTTGTCGGAAGGACTGCAAGCGCATACGGAGCAGCCACTCAAATGAACAAGCTCCGAAGCCGCCTTATTTCTCTTCCGGGCGATTATATCGTGCTGCCGGGACACGGACCGCCCTCAACTCTGGAAGCCGAGCGGCGGTTTAATATGGACATCTTCAATTACGAACAAAACCGTACAAGACGCCCCGTGTTCAACGTCGACCTTTAGCGTCGCAATCAATTCTATCAGCGACGAAAACGCAGTGATTCCAAAGTCGAATCTCCTCTGTAAATGCCAAACCAAAGCTCCGTGTTTGTTCTTTCGCGTAACGCAGTAAAAAACGCGGAGATGTCGTTAACATTTTGCCCGTTAACTGAAAATATTCTGTCACCCTGGCGAAGACCAACAACATCGGCAGGGCTTCCCGAAACAACCTGCACTACGACAAGACCTCTTGCGTTATTATCAAGCTGCAATTGCTGTCTTAGCTGATCGTTAAGCGGTACGACTATTGCGCCGGGCCAGAGTCTTCTGTTGTCTGACGCTGCCTGTTCGGTTCGCGCTGCAATGCGGACGCGAATCTCTCTTTCCTGCCTGTCCCTTATTACGGTGAACGAAGCGTTTTCGCCCGCTCTTAATTCGCCGACCATCATCATAACCTGATTAACTCCGCGCGCTTCCCTTCCGTTGACGCGGGTGATAAAATCGCCGGCTCTGATTCCTCCTGTGTCTGCGGGAGATCCCAGGAACACTTGAGCAGCTAACGCGCCGCGCCTGTTTTCCAAACCAAGGGCGGTAATTGTTTCCCTGCTTGGCTCAAGAAGGGAAACGCCGAGCCATCCGTATGTTGTTGTGCCTGTCGAAATCAAATCGTCGATCGTTCTCTTTACATTGTTAACGGGAATTGCAAAACCAAGACCGACACTGCCGCCGCCCGAAGCGTTACTTGCAATCCATGTGTTTATTCCGATTACTTCTCCGCGTATGTTTACAAGCGGACCGCCTGAATTTCCCTGATTAATCGGCGCATCTGTTTGAATAAAATCATTTATGTTTCCGCCCGGCCCTCCGGTGCGCCCGACAGCGCTTACGATTCCCATCGTTACGGAAAATGAAAATTGTTCGCCAAGGGGATTGCCTATCGCAATTGCCCAATCGCCGACCTCGACGGTATCGGAATCGCCAAGAACCGCAAGCGGAATGGAATCGTTTGTCCTGAACGACACAATCGCCAAATCTTTGCGTTCGTCGCTGCCGACAAGTTCGGCGTCATACTCTTTGCCGTCAACCAATGCGACGCGAATCTCGCTTGCTCCTTCTATTACATGGTGATTGGTAAGCGCATAATAAACGCCGTTTCTGTTTCGCACAACGATACCCGAACCTAGACCTTGCGAACGGAATTCGCGTTCCTGATTGTTTGGTCCCCTTTCGCGCGGTCCAAAGAAAAACTCCCACGGGATGCCGTTAAAGTTCGGCGCGTTATGCCGTCTTACAGAAACGGTTTTTAATTCCACAACCGAAGGAACGCTTTTTTGGGAAACCGACCTGAAAACAGTCTGCAATGATTCCGCCACGGCAAGAGCGTCTTCCGGTATGACAACTTGGCTTTCCTGCGCTCTCGCTCTTGTCCCCTTTCCCGGCGTAGAGCAAGAAAACGATAAAAAAGCCAACGAAAAGCCGAAAATGGCCCCGATTAATACCAAATTAAAAATAAGCAAATTTTTGGACGACAATTTTTGTATTATGTTCATAGATACTCCTGAAAATGTTTTGCTGGCTATATATTATCAAATATATGAAATTGTTTAAAGTTACAACTCTCTCAGTGTTAATCAATTCCTACAGCAATAGATAGCGCTTGTCTCAATTCAACAAGCTTGTCATCCGGCAGAATTCCCACAAAATCTGTCAATCGTGTTTTTAATATACTGACTAATTCATCGCATCTTATTGCGCTAGGGTGTTTTAATCCTTCGTTGATGCCTATAGGTACTTGGGTGCTTAGTCCTTCGTAGTTTGTATAAACAGGAGCGCAAACAAGTGTTGAATACGCATTGTCTATCAATTCCTGCCTTGAAACAACAACATACACCCTTTGCTTTTTTGTATCGGTTTTTGCGGCTGAATAAACCCTATATAATTCTCCTCGCTTCATGGAGCATCCTGGAATTCCAGATTTTCCTCCGCTTCCTTGTTAAAGCGTTCTCTGTTGGCATTAATTATCTTGATATCGCACTGTCTGCGTTCTTGCTTTTTTAATTCGTTTATATAGAAGGCGAGCGCAGTTTCTACAAATTGGGATATATTCATATTTCTGTTTACTTCCGCCAAGTCCTCAAGCAGAGAACTGGATATCGAGACAGACTTTTTTATCTTTGTAATCATGCTACTAAAATACTACTTTTTTAGCAGTTTGTCAAGTGGTAAAATTCATCTTCCCTGTATACCAATCAAAGCAGCAAATCTTCCAGTCTGTCCGTTAAAATTTCTGTCTTGTTGCCGAAAATCGCTATCGTGTGTTCCCAGTGCGCGGAAACTTTTTCGTCTTCGGTTACAACCGTCCAGTCGTCGTCAAGTATGGCGACATTGCCTGTTCCCATGTTGATCATAGGCTCGATGGCAATCACCATGCCGTTATTCAGTTTGGGGTTTGCTCCGTGAGGATAATTCGGCACATGAGGATCTTCGTGAAGTGCAAGACCGACGCCATGCCCGCAGTATTCTTCTACAATACCGTAGCCATTGTCCTTTGCGTGTTTTTCTACAGCGCGTGAAATTTGCAAAAGACGGTCACCCTGTTTTGCGGCATCGATTCCCTTGTAAAGACATTCGTTTGTCACCTTGTTTAATTTATGCACGGCGTCGCTGACCTTTCCCGCTTCGATACTAATCGCCTGATCGCTTATAAAACCGCCAAGATCGATGCCGCAATCGAGAGAGACAAGATCGCCTTCATGGATCTTTCTTTTGCAGGGAATGCCATGAATGACTTCATCGTTTATTGAAATGCAGATTGCGGCAGGATAGGGTTTTTTCTTGGGGCAATAACCAAGGAAGACAGGTATTCCTCCCATTTTTTTTATCCAGCCTTGTACCCAATAATCGATATCGATTGTTTGGATGCCGGGTTTTACAAGAGGAATTAATTCGCGGTACATGGAAGAAAGAAGTTTGCACGAAGTCCTTATACCGTCAATTTGTTTTTCGTTTTTTAATCGAATCATAATTACTGTCCAGCCCTTATTTTTTTTAGCGTTTGCGCTATTTCGTTTTTAAAAATATTTTCGTCATGCTGCGAAAACCCGATGCCGATCAGCGATTCCATGCAGTCGATCCATGTTTCGCCGTCCACCTGATCCTTTAATCTTTTTTTTGCCATATTCTTCACATAACTTTTTATTTCCGGCGTAAAAAGATTAAAATACGGACTGCGTTTTTCTTCGGCAAGAAGGGCAGTCATCAAAAGAAAAGCCTCAAAACAAAAGTCCCTCTTGTCCAGTTCTTCGGCAAGAATGTACTGGCAGTCCATCCAGTCGCCTCTGCCCAGGTACATGTTCATTTTAAAATCCAGCGCGCCGTTTTGCCGCCACACTTCAATTGCCCTCTCTTCGTTAAGGCGTAAAAGTTCGTAAAAAACCAGTTTTGCCTTGCTTTGCGGATCCTCCTGCTCGTTTAGCCATTCGCGGTAATCGAATCCTTTTTTACGATGCGCTCTGTCCGCGGCAAAACGATTTTCCGCATTGGAAAGCGCCTCATAAGCCGCGATGATCTTTCGCATTGCTTCTTCATACTTCGCGCCCGCAATATCGGGATGAAGCTCTTTTGCCTTTTTTCTAAAAGCTTTTTTTATTTCGGCAGTACTGGCGCCGGGTTCTACGCCAAGGAGTTCGTAATGATTACTCAACTCTGTTATGCGCCAATGTGTTTTCCCAGCGCTTCTGCATGGGGCGGATTAAGAATAAAATCGCTCCAATTGATTCTCATGCCTTCTTTTTCCATTGCCTTCATCAAATTGGAAAGCGCGCGGACACTGAACATTCCTGTCTTAAAAACAAATGCGCCGCATTTTTTCCCGACAAGAGAACTTCCCGCGCCCAAAACTTTTGGAAGATTGTCGGGAATCTTCCCGGAAAAAATCGATACAGGTTCCGTTACAACTGCAATATATTCATAACCCGGCAGTCTCATTCCGTCTTCTGTCCATGCGTCGATAACATCAACATGATGACCCATCATCGTCATCCCCTTTGCAAAGGATGCTATGTATTCCGGCGGCTGTTTTCTGACTGCCGGTGCGCTTACAACTGCAACTCTCACAATTTCTCCTCACTGACAATTCCAAAACTTCAGTTTTTGGAATTGTTACCTTAGATTTATATAAAAAGCGGGCTTTAGTCCGCTTTTAAAAGTTTGTTTACAAAACCAACCGGGTTTTGTAAACAAACTAAGCGTGTTTATATATTTGATCGATATTCGGCTCTTTTACAAGCACCACGGAACATTTTGCGTTTGTCATAATTTCCCTGTGCGAATGTCCGATTATATCCCTTGTTTTTGTGTCTTTTTCCCAGCCGCCAAGAAGAATCAGGTCGGCTTTTTTTTCGTCGGAAACATGCAGGATTTCCGTAAAAATCGCGCCTTTGCGCATTATTTTGTCGGCTTTTACGCCTTTTGCCTGCGCAAGTTCATCGATGTATGCAAGATAGCGATTTCCGTTTGTCTCAAGGCTTTTTTCGTATTCGGCGGCTTCTTCCTGAATGAAAATCTTGCTTAAAGTGAGCTGTCTGATTGTCGCGGTATCCACGACATAAACGGCAGTCAGTTTACAGCTGTATTGTTTCGCCAAAACAATCGCGTATTTTGCGGCGTGAATCGAGGCATCTGTACCTGTAACTGCGGTAACTATATGAGAAATTAGCGGCTGCATGTCGCTGTCTTTGAAACTCCTTTTTTCTTTAGTAACTTGCTTGCAAAAAATGAATCCCTTTCCCGTTCTTCCAAAACCGACTCAATATATGTTTTGGTTTCGCTGGCAGCCGGGATTACCACTTTATCCAGCGCGTTTACCCTGCGCTGGGTGCGTTTTACTTCCCGTGCAAGCCGCCACGCGATTGTCCTGATTGCGGCCAATTCGGTACAGATCTTAAGCAACTCAAAGAATTCTACCACGGTTTCATCACATTCTGCAAATGAATTTACAGGAGAATATTTCAAATCTATGTCCGGAATTTGAATTTCCAGCCCCGGAATCTTCATTCCTGCAGAAACTACCGTTTTTTCTCTCGATTCATAGCGGTAGGTAACATTCTGAGCAAGCTTATGAGCGCGTTCCCTCCCCACCACGACAAGCATCCTTTTAAGGCACGGGTACGCCGTTTCCACCCGTTTATCAAGGTCGCGCTCCAGTATTTTTACAAGTTCGACCTTTCGCATGAGCTCTCCGACCAGAATTTCGCGTTTTTGCTCCAAAAGATCATAGCCCTCCCTTGCAATATTGAGCCTTTCCTTGGTCTTTAGGAGGTTGCTCTTAGTAGGGGCAATTTGCTCGCGCATCATGAGGGTATTATATCATGAAAATGGCGAGAAATGAGGCATTTTAACCTTTATTATCCCTGCAAAAGCCTGTTTTCTTAAGATATCTTCCCTTTATACCGAAAATTATTGTATACTATTAATGATTTTAATGATTTGGGAGAAATCAAAAATGATCGGAAGAACAATTGTCCTTTTGCTGCTCATTGCCATATTGTCCGTGGGCGGTTTAATTTGGTTCGATTTCCTTAACGTAATTGACGCAAAAAGCGTGCTCGCCCCCTTATACAAGCATTTACCCTTTATCCCAGGTGAAGGAAGAACCCAACCTGCCATCGGAGACGACGATCTTATCAATCTGGATGCCGAACGTCTCGCCATAATGCAGGAAGCAATAATGCTCCGCGAGATGGAACTGGATACCCGGCAAAGCGAAATTGACTCAAGAAATGATGATATTCAGCGAATGGCGGCAGTACTTCAGGATCGTCAGGATCAGTTGGATGACAGGGAAAATACTATAACATCCCAGCGAAATGAAGCCGACAATAAGGATAGGATTGTCGAGCAACAGGCCCGGTATCTGACAGGCATGCCTCCGCAAGCTGCGGTTGGTATCCTTAATGTGTTGGATGATCAGCTTGCCATCGACGTTCTACGGAAGACCGAGGATATTGCCAGAGCCGAAGGAACCGCTTCAGTTGTTGCCTTCTGGTTCTCGCTTATGGAACCGGCGCGAGCTGCCGAACTGCAACGTAAAATGGCAGGTCGTCCGTCGAGCCTGTAACATATCTTTCCTTCACCTTCCGGCAGCTTATTTAAAGGAGGTCGGTTGGTGATAGCCATTCCCGCCTACACAGAACCCATTCAAAGCGATGTCGTAATTCACGACCCGCCGCAGGTGCAGGAAAACGATGAAAAAGAGGAACATTCAAGTTTCGCAGAGCTTCTTGCGGGACTAATGCAAAACGTAGAGACCGAAAATATCTACGATGCAGAATCTGCTCTTGACGCGTTGTCTGCAGAAAAAACCAAAGAAGGAAACAAGCTTAATATCTTTGCAAACGCAATGGAGAACGGCGTTGACCTTGAAGGTTACGAAAAACCGGATCTATCCGACGCTTCGATCGATAAAATCCTTAGCGCGGATCATTTGCTAGGTTCTTCGCTTGACGCAGATGCGTTAGGTGAAAACGAAATTGACGCGCAAACCCGGGACATGCTCGCGCAGCTTGCGTCAAAAAAAGATGCCGCGCCCAAAGACGCTTCCGCTCTGTCAGAAAAAACAGTAACAGATACAGCCGCCCAATTGGCGGCAGCGATGGATGCAAGCGGAAAAACAAGCTTTAATGAAGAAGATCAGGCTCTTGAAACAGGCAAAAAAAGACGCGGCGGCATCGAGCAGGTCTCCGCCGACAAAGAAGCAAAAAATGAAAAAATAGAACCGCTTTCTTCGCATAACAAAGCGGGCGAAGACAACGCTTCGTTGCTAAAAAAGAACGATGAAGCGCCAAGCCGTCTTGACGAGTTCAGAAGCCGCCGAAAAGACAGGGTCTCTTTTGAAATTCACGATCAAAGAACAACAACCGGAATGCCAAATAGCGTCAACGGCGCGTATACGTTAGTTGAAACTTCGGCAATGCGCGGCATTGGACAGACAGGCGTTCAGGAAATTACGCTGGATCTTCGCATTCCCGATTATACGCAAAGTTCTCAGGCGCAAACTTCTTGGGAAACAAAAGCAAGCGCCGCGTTGGAAAACATGCTTGCAAGAGAGCTGCATCAGAACTTTAACGGCGACATTGTGCGCCATGCGTCGATGGCTCTTAGGGACGGCGGAGCGGGGACGATTAAAATTGCCCTTCATCCTGAAACCCTTGGAACTGTAAAGATACACCTTGAAATGTCCGACAACAGAATTACGGGGGTAATTGTCGTGGAAAGCGAGGAAGCGATGAACGCTTTCCGCAGGGAAATTGCCTCCTTGGAACAGGCTTTTAAGGAATCGGGTTTCTCGGAAGCGAGTCTCGATTTATCGTTTACGGCGGATGGGGCTGACGCGCAGCAGTATGAACTTGATGATAGTTCTTATGAAGCGCAATATGCAGCGTCAAGTTATGAAGATTCCTATTATCAGGAAGCGCCAGGTATCGATTCCTATTTTGGACATGATACGGGCACTGTTAATATGCTAGCTTAAGGAGAAAGAATGGAGTTACAGGCAAATAAATATTTAAGTTCTCAGGAACAAAATGAGCTTAACAATCTTGTTCGCGATTTTAATATCGCAAATAATCCAATACGACAGCCTCAGCAAAGTTTGGGTAAAGATGATTTTTTAAAAATTCTTATTACCCAGCTTTCGTATCAGGATCCGACAGCGCCGATGGATGACAAACAATTTATTGCGCAGATGGCCCAATTTTCCACTTTGGAACAAATGACAGGAATGGCAAAAGATTTTTCAAGATTAACAACAATGCTTATGGGAAATGAAGCCTCTGGCGCATTGGGAAAAAATGTTGAGATACAACTGGAAGGGGAGCGAATTGTACAAGGTACAGTTCAGGCTATAACAAAAGGGGAAGCGCCTCAGGTGCTGGTGAACGGGAATTTTTACAATTGGAATCAAGTTTCCAAAGTATTTGCGGAAGCAAAGGAGTAGTACCTATATGATGAGATCATTGTTTTCCGGCGTATCCGGACTTCAGAATCACCAGACCAGAATGGACGTTATTGGTAATAACATTGCCAATATCAATACAACCGGTTTTAAAAGAAATCGTGTTAATTTTCAGGACATGCTCTACCAGCAAATGCAGGGAGCTGCGCGTCCTACAGAAGACCTTGGCGGCGTAAACCCCAAAGAAGTCGGTCTTGGCATGACAATCGCGTCAATCGATACGCTTCACATTCAAGGCAGTTTGCAGACAACAATGGTTCAAACAGACCTTGCAATTACAGGTAACGGCTTCTTTATTTTGGATGACGCAGGCACTCAGCTTTTTACAAGAGCGGGCGCGTTTTCTTTGGACTCGGAAGGCGTAATGGTTAATCCTGCCAACGGTATGATGGTACAGGGCTGGATGGCAAAAGAAGTTGAAGGTTTTAATTACATTGACACTTCGGCGCCTGTAGAAAAGCTGATTATTCCAATCGGCGGAAAAGACCCGGCAAAAGCGACAACGGCGATTCAGTTTGCGTGTAACTTGGACAAGCGTATTCCCGAATTGTCTGAAAATCCTACGGGCGACGAAATATTAAGGGCAACATGGAACACAACTATCGATATTTATGATTCGTTCGGCGAAAAACACGTAATGCAGGTTCAGTTTACAAGAGTTCCCGGCACTGCAAACAGCTGGAATGCGACTGTAAACGTTAATCCGCAGGCGGAAGTGCCCACCAACACTTCGGTTGGTTTCGGCGAAGATGCTCCCGGAGCAGGCGGACCGCAGACCTTTATCGTAAACTTTTCCAATGACGGAACTTTGCTTTCCGCCGAAGACGGAGCCGGAAACGTTTCAGGCGCTTCGGGGCAAGTGCAGATGAACGTTGCTTATGATGTTCCAAACGCAACACCCAACGAAGACGGCACTCCTTTAAGGCAGGTATTTGTTCTTAACCTTGGACAGGTCGGCGGATACACAAGATCAATTACCCAGTATTCGGAAGCCAGTTCATCCAAAGCTGTTGAGCAGGACGGACGCACAATGGGTTACCTTGAAAACTTCAGAATCGATCAATCCGGTGTAATCACAGGCGTTTATTCAAACGGCAGCACAAGGGAAATCGGACAAGTTGCAATGGCGTCTTTCTCAAATCAGGGCGGTCTTGAAAAAGCGGGTGACAATACATTCAGGGTTTCCAACAACTCAGGTCTTGCAAACATCGGTCCTTCCGGAGTTGCAGGCAAAGGAAAAATTATCGCGGGCGCATTGGAAATGTCCAACGTTGACATGGCGGATCAGTTTGTAGACATGATCGTCACTCAGCGCGGTTTCCAGGCAAACTCAAAAACGATTCAAACAGCGGATCAATTGCTTCAGGAATTGCTGACGCTGAAGAGGTAGTAAGATAGGAGATTAAGGATCGGGTAGAGGGTCGGCAGTTGGTTATAAATCAACATCTGACCCCTAACCCCCGACCCGTTTTTATGATATGATAAAAGTTACCAAGCTTGACGGGAAGCAGTATTATATTAACCCGCATCAGATTGAATGTATCGAAATAAATCCCGATACAACACTTTTGATGCTGTCAGGCAGACATCATATTGTAAGAGAAGAAGCAGACGACGTAATAAATGAGATAATTGCCTACCGCAGCAGGTTAGGCATTTCTGTTGTACAGGAGTAAAGGTATGGATCTAGCGAGTATTGTAGGTTTAGTCGGCGCTTTCGGCATGGTTATTTTTACCGCTATTTCAACTGCAGGCGGTATGATTGGTTTAATTCGTCTTTTAAACCTGCCGTCATTCGCCCTCGTTATTCTTGGATCCTACTTTGCTGTTATGGTTGCAAATAAATGGTCTTCCGCTTTGGGCGTTTTCGGCGCCATTAAACGTACATTCAGCGTTCCGGCATTTAACGAATCGGCAATCATTCAAAAACTTGTCGCTTTCTCCGAGAAAGCGCGCCGCGAAGGATTGCTTGCCCTGGAAGACGAACTTGAAGACCTTGATGACGAATTTATGAAAAAAGGACTTCGCCTTGTTGTTGACGGAACAGACGCGGCAATTATCCGCGATCTTTTGGAATTGGAATTAACCCAAATGCAGGCTCGTCATAGCATACTTCAAGCTATGTTGATGACATGGGCGGGCGCCGCTCCTGCCTTCGGAATGATGGGAACGGTTGTTGGTCTTGTAAACATGTTAAGTAACCTTGAAGACAAATCTTCAATCGGTCCTAACATGGCGATGGCCCTTATCACAACTCTTTACGGATCGTTAATTGCGAACGTAACTGTTGCTCCATGGGCGACAAAATTAAAAGGACAATCTACGGCAGAAGCTTCTGTAAAGGAAATGGTTATAGAGGGCGTTCTTTCGATTCAAGCGGGTGACAATACCCGTATTCTTGCCATGAAATTAATGGCATATCTTGAACCTGCTCTTCGCAAGTCCTTGGAATCGGAACTGCTTAAAGACTAATTGGAGGAAGCATGGCGCGCAAGAAAAAAGGTGAAGAATTAAAACCGCCTGATTGGCTAACGACGTATTCTGACATGATCACTCTGTGCCTTTGCTTCTTCGTAATTATGTTCAATCCCGATGACGTTACGCAGGCGCAGCTTGACGCGATTTCCGAATCGATGCGTCAGGGCGGACTTGGTTCGCTGGCGGGAGGAAATACAGTTTCTCCGGGACGCGCCGCAAATCTTGGCAATACGATCGCGCAGCTTCCTTCGATGGAAAGAGGAAACAAGCCGGCAACGTCCTTAAGAAGAGCCGTTTCCCTTTTTCAGCCCGAGGTTCATTCAAATGTTGTAAAGGTGTCTCAGAACGAGCGCGGTCTTGTTATCACGCTTGCAGGGGATGCGTTTTTTTATCCTGCGAGCGCAACCATCAATATAGAAGCCACGCGCGATATTCTTCTGCGTCTTGGAACGTATCTAAACTCATCGGAACTTAGGGGCAGAAAATTCCGGATTGAAGGACATACCGATGCGGAACCGGTTGCTCCCGGCGGCCCGTGGGAGGACAACTGGCAGTTATCGGTAGAACGCTCAAGAGCGGTGCTTCGTTATCTTGCCGCTTTGGGAATAGACGAAAATAATTTCCAAATTGCGGGTTTTTCTTCGACAGTTCCTGTTTCCAACAACGATACCGAAGAAGGCAGGTCTAATAATCGCCGCGTCGACATAATCATTCTCGATTCCGGTCATCTGTAAGGCTTTACCTAGACAAATAAAAAAAAACGCTGTATATTGGTCATAATCACAAAATGGGCGTAAAAAACCCGAATAAGGAGTGTTTATGACACAAAAAGTATTATCTCTAATAGCTGTTTTTATGTTGATTGTTTCCGTGAATGTTTTTGCGCAAACCCCGCAGAACCTTCGCGTTGGATCTTCTCTTAACGGCGAGCTTGGAAGCGGTCAGGAAATCTGGTACAGCGTAAGACCGACTTCTGACGGAATGTTGACTGTAGAAACATCAAGCAATTTCGATACCTATCTGGAAGCGTTTGATGCCAACAGAAATCTTATTACCGAAAACGACGATGGCGGCGAGAATTTAAATGCCAAAATCGATATGGTAGTAAGGCGAAATACGACATATCTTTTCAAATTAAGAGGATATGGCAGCAGTTCGGTAGGTCCGTTCAGCATCGCCGCCTCAATCAGCCCTTTGCCCAGAATGACGGATCTGCGAATAGACAATGCTCATAGCGGAAATATCGAGACTAATGTTGAATATTGGTTCAGGGTAAGACCGACTCAAGCAGGGACTCTATATGTAACAACAACCGGCAACACGGACACATTATTATGGGGATACGATGATAATTACAATCAGCTGGATTATAACGACGATTATTATATAAATGAATATAGTGACGGCAATTACGATTACAATGCGCGTATCGCGTTCCCCGTACAGCCGCGCGGCACTTATTTTATAAGACTTAGGGCTCACAGCACCGGCAGCGGTCCTTATGAGCTTACAGCAAGTTTCACAGAAGCTGCGCGCCCCGCAAGACAATCGGCAAATGCGCCTACCCGTGACAGTATTCCAAATCCGGTAAATTTGACTATTGGTTCTTCGCTGAATGGATTTATCGATAATGGAAACGAATTCTGGTACAGCGTCCGCGCCACAAGAAGAGGCAGAATCATCGTACAAACATCGGGCAGTACCGATACCTTCCTGGAAGCATACAACGACAGTTTTGAAATGCTTACTTCCAATGACGATTACGAGGATTTAAACGCAAGAGTTGAAGTTCAGGCCGAAGCCAACCGTACATATCTTTTTAGGTTGAGAGGTTTCAGTTCAAGTACGACAGGCGCGTTCAGAGTTACTGCCAGTATGGTAAATTAAACAGCGATACTAAACAATGCCCCGGTTGCAGGAGCTGCCGGGGTATAAACGCTTACGCTCTGGGCAGCTTTTATCTGCTTTTGGTACTGTTCGATCAAGGCATTGATGCGCTGCTCGTCATTTCCGCTTAAATTGCCAAAATCCACATTATTCTGCGATTTCATTTTTGACAATTGTTCAATCAAAGTATCGAGTATTCTCAGCTTGGAAATATTTACGCCTTGGGTGCCTTCCGGGGCTGGAGTTCCTGTAACATGCTTAAAGTGCGAATAGATAACAAGACCCGGAGCAACAGGAAGAGACGCTCTTCCGTCTCTGGACGCATTTATAGCATATCCAATACTAGGGAAAGCCTGATGCGGTACTGCTCCGATATTCATAAACTGAACTCCTGTTTTGAATATCGGCAAATTATTTGTGGAAATGTATACCTCAATGATTTATTACAAGTGCGAGGGTAAAAACCCCTGTGGGCTAGAATGGCTCTGGCTTTTATTTACGCAGCCGCTAGCTGGCATTATTCACGCAGACCATAGACGCCCACAGAAGTTTTTACCCTCGCACTTTCAAGTAATAATTAGGTATATATTTTGATGACATGCAAAGTTGTTTTTTCATGTCAAACTTGCCCCCGTCAGGGACTTTCACCCATGCCTTTTTTTACAATATGGTAAAAGCTTAATTCATATTTTCTAAATCTTCGCGCTTGGATGCAGTTTGGTACATCATTTTGAAGTAGAAATAAGAAAAATATTAAAAAAAATCACTTTTTTTTGGTTTTCGCTAAAGCAAAACGACGATCTCGTGCCATATAAGGGTATGAAAACAATATTAACAACAAGCAATGATGTACGTTATGCTGGTGAGTTTGTTCTTACTAGAGAAGGTAATCTCGATTTTGGGGAGATATCTGAGGAGATAGCGCAAAAAATACATCGTCAGGCTGGAAAAATTCGACTGAGAATAGGAAGGCAGGAACCAGGAAAAGATAATTATGGTGAAAAACACATTAAACGACCAGATAGGCTGAAAGAATTATTTAAGAACGGTTATATAAATGTTTGTGATTTCGTTCAAGAAGTTGCGAGCGAATATACAGCTATTTATAGCGGTGAGAATGGTCGACTTACTTTGTATAAGAAAACAGACAGAAAAGGAATAGCTGTTTTTATTATTTTAATGGTTTCAACGGAGGGAGATTTTTACGATGTTAAAACAGGAATGATAGTGCGTGATTCCTACTTTAGAAATAAAAAACCACTCTGGGAGAAATCCCAGAGTGGTTAAATCCGGTTTAGCCGGGACGCCGACCCGGCAACACTTTTCAATGTCCCTCGCGATTTTTCGGTGCCAGATATTTACAAAATAATAACACAGAAACTTAAAAAAATCAATGAAAAAAGGAGAGAACCATTAAGTTCTGTAATTTAGGGGCATTATTTATTATAAGATGGAGGCGCTATGAACCAATTTTCTTCCTATTACAATGCTGTGAATGAATATGCGGCAGATAGTTCAGATTCGTCGAATAATAGACCATTTGTATTTTTAATGATCCTGTTATGTGGAATTATTGTAATGATATGGATATCAAATAGTGATAAAAAATTTAATGAGGAAAATTACCGGACAAAGGAAACATCTTTAATTAGCGAACAATCACCTGTAGAGGTAAACAATGATACATTGTGGAATGCGTTAAGACAGGTGACTGTAAGGATGAGAACAGACGAAGATGTAGACAATAATGGAAAGAGTAATTGTGTAGATTTTTCAATTATATTTTATGATATAATGCCGCGAGGTTCTACTAAGATAATTGTTAACTCTGGTCTTAATCATTGTTTTAATCATGTATTTATTGGAGGAGTGTGGTTGGCTGTTGAGCCTCAAGCTCATTATATCAGATCGAATACATCTAAGATGGTTAACATCTGGGGGACAGAATATGACAGTTCATTGGATAGAGATGAAACAAGATATTATAGCAGATGGGCAAAAAAGTAGAATATTATGAACTCTTGACAGTTATACAAATATATGTTACTATTTTTCTTAGAGGGAGTGTAATGGCAGCTTATAAAGAATAACCTGTCCAATCGGCAGGGATAAATATCCATGGATAAAAAACGAATAAGTCTTTACACATCATTATATGAATACCTCTTGCTGCTTCGTAAGCCTTTTGCCGACTTTTTATATAAACAATTAAAAACCGTATATGACGATAATTGGTGGACTTATGGCGTTTTGCCGAATATCAAAGAACCGTTTAAAAAGAAACTTGATGATTTGGATTTCTATGATTTATTGCGAATACTTATAAATCAATGGAAGGAACTATATTCAAATATTACCGGAAACAATACAATAGATGCAAACGATGATAATTTTAAGCTGATTTTTGATGTTTTGCGGCTTAGAAATGTTATTTCTCATGCCAATGAAAACAAAGTATTTATAAATGATATACATAGACAATTTTCCACGCTTTTAAAATTCGCAAAATTAATAAATGCTTATGAGTATATTATTATTGATTTAAATAAAGAACTTGAAAAATATACAAAAGAGAAAGACACTAATGATGAAAGAAAAAGAGAAAAACTGTTAAATATAATTATTACAGATGTATTATTCCCCGCAATGACCTGTGTTGATTTGCCGGTTGAAACTAAAGAAAGCATTTTAAGAACAATGATAATCTTGCAAAATACAAAGACAGCAGATGAAATTTACGATTTTTATTCAGGCGCTTTGCAGTCGTCTAAGGGGCAAAAATCTTATAACGACTTAAAAAAGCAAAATTTAACAGCTTTTGAAGATATTAGGGATAAGATTAATGCAGTGATGAATGGCAAGATATAATTACTGAGTCTTAGTTAAAATAAATAACAGGAGAGTATTGTGATAATGATTCATCTGAACTAAGTAATGTCAATCCTTCCGCCATTGCCTGCGCGACCAAGATACGGTCAAAAGGATCTTTATGAAATGGAGGCAGATGAGCTACCAACAATGTATGATGACTTGTTACAGTTAGTTCATTGTATCCATTATTCACAAGCCCGCAATATAAATCGTTGGGATTTATTTCAAAATTGGGACGATTTAATCCCCTTTTTATAACAATTTCCCAAATACTGGCAGAACTAAAGAATAATTCATTATTGTTGTTTGAAAAATATGGAACTGCTTTCTTTGGCAGCGTATCATTTGCAGCCCATAAAAGCAGATGAGTGTCTATAAGTAGTCTCATACTGAACCTTGTCTCATAAAGATCCTTCAAAAGAATTGATAATTTCATTTTGACCAAGCCTGTCAAAATCTGCAGGCACTTTAATTTGACCTTTTAAAAAACCTACCCGTTGAACTGTTTTTTGCGTTGACATGGGGATAACTTTTACCATAGGTTTGCCTGCCTTTGCTATAATAAAAGAATCACCTGTTGCGGCTTTTTCAACCAAGGTGGATAAATGAGTTTTTGCATTATGAATATTATACTGTTGCATAATCCCTCTAATATAAACTTAGTCCAAAAACTTAGTTTAGTCAAGTCTTTTTTTTATTGAATTTTTGAAACATGAGCATCTAAATCGTCATGAAAGATCCCCCAAAACCATTAAGTCCCTTAATCCTTGGTCATTATATAAGTATAACCGAATATAAGGGGGATAATATGGCGGATAAGGGAAAGATAATATCTCAAACCTATTATGAGAAACAAAGCCAGTTAATCAAACTGTATAAGGAATCATTCCTTAGAAAAGAGATGGACGTTAATGAGGCAATTACATCTCTTAGGGTGATTGGATTTAGCGAAAAGATGTCCGCCAATAAAGTGCGTGAATGGGCAATATTGCCTGATGATAAAAGTCCTGAAACCGAAAGGGTTAAAAGGCAAAAACTTAAACAGCAGGTTTCGCTGGAAAAGTATATGTCTCGTATGAGACTTGATAAAAAATTTTATAAAGAATATATGGAATTGCGAAAAAGATACAAAGACAAAAAAATGTCCAAGGACGAAACTGTGTCGCTGCTTGTTCATTCGGGGTATGGCCAAAAATTTGCCGACTGTACGGTAAATAAATGGGAATTGGAAGAGTGGTGATTATGAAAAAAGTGAAAACTAAAACGAAAGTAATATTCAGAAACTTTATTCAACGTTTGGATAATATCATGAAATATAAAAATCCTTTTTATAGGAATATAATTACAGGATTTATTGATTTGGATAATTTATTATTTGGATTTAAGAAAGGTGATTTAAATATTATTGCTTCAAAACCCGGAATTGGGAAAACTTTGTTTGCTTTAAGTATTTTTTCTAATATTACTAAAAATGGAACAGAAGCGCTTTATATTTCATTTGAAAAAGAAGAAATTGAACTAATGAATGATGTTGTGTCTATAAGAAGCGGCGTTAAAAAAGAAAGTCTTGATAGCGGTTATTTGGTATGTGGTGATTATAAAAAAGTTATTGATATAATGTCATTAATTTATGATGCTGAAACAATACATCTTAAAACGTTTTTTAATACTAATATTCAACAATTAAAAAATTACATAAAAGAAAAAATAGAGAAAAAGAAAATAAAAATAGTATTTATTGATTATCTTACAATGATTCTTCCTATGTCTGCTTATATAAATAGAGCTGATCAATTTTCTGAAATAAGCTCCTCGTTAAAATCAATTGCAATGGAATATAAAATTCCTATTGTGGTTTTATGTCCAGTTAGTGAAAATATTGAGGTAAATTCAATTGAAGCCAACAGTGTAAAAGAATTATCTTATTTTTACAATGACGCTGATAGAATTATTTCTTTGTATGAAGCAAAAGAAGGAAATTTATTATTTCCTGATTATATACATATTGTGGCTGATTTAGTAAAAAATAGACATGGTCAAATAGGTATGGTTGATTTCTTTTTTAACTATAAAGAAAACAAAGTATTTTTAGGAACTAAGGAGTAAAAGAGAAAAATAAGATTATGAACCTTTGTTCAACAGACAGGAAAGCTCATCATAATTGTTGAATTATTCAGCGTTCAATTGGAATCTAATGGACGTATAGTAGAGTGGATTGCCTTTTTTAGGGAGAGGTAGGATATATTTTATATATTGACAAAATAAACTATATTTTATAGAAAGTGTTTAATAAGCAATACTATCTTTACAAAATTAATTAAATAATGTTAATATATAGGATAAGATTATGTTACAAAGTGAATTCTTTAATTGGTTGTTAGAACGTTATGGTAATGATAATGGTAAAACCGCAAATTCAAGAAAATCAAACTGCTTGCGAGTTGAAGAATTTGAAGGAAATCTTGATAAACATTACGAAAGTGATAAATGTCATTCACTTTTAGAAAAATTGTCATACTCAACTTATGATGAAAGACATAAAAGTATACAAAAACATAAAATCCCAATTGATGGAAATAAAAGAAATGGCTCTGCTACATTAAAACATGCGATCAAACTATATATTGAATTTAAAAATGATTTTAAAAGTGGAATATCAATATCAACCAAATCAATTAAAAAGTACAATAAATCAAATAAAAATAATCAATTAAATTGGCCAAAATGGGAATTACCTAAAGAAAATGAAGTTTATCAATTAGCTCAAATTGCAACAAAATATATTCGTTTTCTAAATCCAATTATTATTGAAAAAATAACAAAAGATAACATGAAACATTATGAAGAATGGCGTGACTATCTGATATATAAAAAAATAAATCCTGAATTGTATTTATGGGATTTATCACCATGTTGTTTCCCTGGAATAAGACGTTACGCAGGAAGTAAAGAAATTGCATATTTTAGAAGACAAACAGAAATGAAAAAACACGAAATTTTAAATGCGTTAAAACTTGATGATAATGATTTTCCAAAACAGATTTGGTCATTTACATTTAGAGGAAAAAAATTTGGAAAATTTGGTCCTGATGATTATTCTCTTGCTCATCTTTTTGATCATAAAAATTCGAAAAATAGAATGGAAGAGGAATTAGTCTTTCCTGAAGATCAGAAGTTCAAAGAAGCTTATTTCGGATTATATACAAGCCCAAGTAATACAGTTTATATTCCAAACAGTTTGTTAAAACCAACTGATTTTAACTTATCACTACGTGGATTGTTGTTTCAAAAAGCAGAATCTTTATATAAAAATTATTGTAATATATTACCTCAACATATTAAGATACCAAAAACAGAAGATGAAAAGTGGAATATTAATAAATTTCAATGGGGAGATTGTGTTGGATCCTTAGATAATATAAATTTATTTTTAACATATAGAAATAATTATATGGAAAAGTTATTAAAAAGATAAAATAACTGTATCACAAGATGTGAACTTGTTGTTTTTAAAGATGATGTATAAAAGTTCTGTTCAAAGTCAGGTGTCAACGACTCGACTAATACAACTTTGTTATTGAAGCTTGTAGCTATACTTGTATATATTCTATTAATTAACTTATAGTAATCTTCCAAGAATTCTATGAAAAAATCTCATTATAAAATGAATTCCAGAATATCTTTTATAAAATTCTCATTGGGATTCCTTTACTTTTTTTATGAATAATTTGCTTTAAAATTATGAAAAAAAGTTTATTTAGAGACATAATTCATTATATTTTACTGTTGACTATTCCTTTATTATAGTATAGTATTTAAATGAGAGGTAGTAAATGAGTGTAGCTTCGTATATCTATGCTAATGTGGATAATATTATTAAATATTGTCAAATCAACCCAAGCGAATTAGAAATGTTGTTTTCCATAGAAAAGTCAAAAGAGATATTTGACATAAATTACGCTTTTTTTATTGAAATAAATAATATTGATAATTCAAATAATAAAAAAAGTAATGATCGATATAAAAGAGATGTCTTTGAAGTAAGAGGAATTAAAGTCAGAGTTACAAACGATTGGTACCCTTGGAATATTGAATATTTTACAGAGTATTTGAAACAAAGAAATATTGATCCTGTAAATAAACCTATTATAAAGAAGGAAAGAATTGAGGAAAAGAAATACAAGCATGTATTTCAAGATGATATTAAAGAAGCTTTCTCAAAATGGATGATAAATATAGAAGAAAAGAAAACTGGTACTGCTTATAATTATAGTAATTCAATAGATAAAATATCGCAGCATTATACTAAAAATAATTCAGCTATCAATTTATATAAAGAACCAAATATTAGTGAAATTAGAAAATTAATAACAATTTACGATACTGGAGGGGATTATAGTAGTTTTGGAAGTAAATATAAAAGACTCCATATAAATGCACTTAAAACATATATTAGATATCTTGAATCTAACATACAAAATGATAATTTGGAATTTGAAATTAATGAAATAACTATAGAAGAAGAACCGTTAAAAACAGATATAAACTCAATTTCATATAAAAAACTAATTAATAAATATACAGAAATTATAAAAAAATATCCATATCCTATTGTAACTAAAAATGTTATATCATTCTTATTAACAATTCTACCAAAAACAACAGAAAATTGGTGGAAAAATACGGTTCTTGATTTCCTAACAGATGAAGAACTGCATAATAATAAAAAAGAAAATTTTGATAATTTTGATCTTGTACCATTATTGAATATCATGATTCAAAACTTTGAGAAAATAAAGAAAATTTGTTATTTTAACTATGAAAATAGAGATATGATATATAATATGAAAAAAGTACGTAATCATATTGCTCATTTAACAAAAGCAAGATATCAACAACTTGATGATTTACTATTTGATTTTGAAATAATACAAAAGTTTATGAAGTTAATTTGTATAGGTCAAGAAAATATTAATATAGAAATAAAGGAACTACAAAATATAAAATTAGATATAATGAGAGATATTATTCAAAGTAGTTGAATCAATTTATTCGTATTTGTTTATAAGGTTTATGGCAAATTTTTTCAAATTGATGACAATAAAACCCTTAACCCCCACTAATCATGGGCATTACATATAATAGGAGAATCAAAAATGAAAGTAGTAATAATAACCGTACCGATGAAACCGCCGTATGAGATTTCAAAAGTTCAATATCCTGTGGACGGCAATAAATCAATCGAATATGACAAACCGGTCAAATGTCCCATAAACGGCGTTCTTGCCAAAACATTGCAAAAAGGTGAGGAGGTCAAGGTCATTTATATAATGACTTCAGGCGATAACAGCGAAAGTCCAAAAAATAAAGAAGAGTTTATAAATGAGCTTTCTGTAATTAATCAAGAAATTGGAGCGACTTTCAGTTACGATACTGTTGATATTGCGTTCTTGCCGACAAAGCAGACATATAACAAGCTTATAACCGATCTAGCAGAAAAAATCCCTGAAAATTCAGAAATCTATACAGATATTACTTTTGGTTTTAAACCGGAAATATTATCGTTGTTTTGCGCTCTTCGTTTTGTTGAAGAATTTAGGGATGCTATTGTTCAATTCATCGTTTATGGGAAAGCGGAATTCAACAAAACAACTCGTGTACTGGAAAACCCAATGCTGTATGACATTACATCGCTTTACTACCTCTTTAAGTTAATGGGAACAATGGGCGCTTCAAATGCTGAAACAGCAACAGAAACTTTAAAAGACTTCTTTAAAATGTAAAGGGTTGTGTTGAAGTTATGATAGACAGAGAAGAGTTTTTAAAAAATAATATTTTTAATAAGTATCTTGATTTTAAGGCTGATAACGATTCTGACAAGCAAAAATATGCTTTACAATTACGGGATTTAATTCTACGATGGAGTAATATTTATTTTTATAAAGACGCAACATATATTTACTGGAATGAAATAACTGATACTGTATTTCGAATAGCTGCTCAAGATAAAGAAAAATTTCTAAATTGTGATGAATTTATTAAATATTTAAAAGTATGTTTATATCATGCAAAAGCCGAATATTATCGGACAGAAGAAAAAAAACTTATTAATATACCAAAAGGACAAAAACACAGGTTAAAAGAAATTATTGAAGTCATTACCAGACGAGAATGCGAAATTCAAAGGCAATTATCAGAATACGAAAGAGTAAAATATGCAGCTGAATGGTTTAATATATCTGAAAAGAAAATACGTAATTATCTTGATAATATAGCTTTAATTAATAATTATGGTTCATTTGATGAGGCAATATTCGACAATGAAAATGAGATAAATGGACGTATACAAGAATCAATTATGATAAATCAACAGGTGGAATCAGAAAATAACATAAAAATCCATGAAGCATTTAAATCAGTTTTAGATAATAGATATAAAACAACAAAACCATTAATTTGCGCTCTTTTCACAGCTCAATGTTTAAATGAAAAAACAGGATTTGATTGGCTAATCGATAAATTCGATTGGATAAGTGAATATTTTGATAATGATATAGTGGAGTTCTATAAAATACATGGGAAAGTACCAACCAATAAAGAAATTTATAAAAGAATGCACCCTGATGTTAAAAATCCCGATCAGGCTGTTTCTCCGCATTTTAGCAAGTTTATAAAAGATTTTAAATCTGCTCTTTTAGAAAGAAATATTAGATTTTTCTTGTAAAAACCATTAAGTCTTAAAAAACCTACCCATTATATAAGTATGGAGGCAAAACATGGGACATAAGGGTTTTGCGGTTCTTACACTATTATTTCTCTTTCTTGCATGGAATTCATGGAAGAGCGAAAATAAGGAAGCCGAACCTAAACTGGCTTCTGCAGCGCCTACAGTTACTCCTGCTGCTGTTTCTCGAACAACCTCTACAACAACATCAAATTCAAACGCATCACAACACGCTAATATTGAACAAACTCTGCGTATTGTGGCCCAAAAATGGAATAGTACCGATGTAAACAGAGATGGGTTATACAATTGTATTGATGCCGCAGTTTTATTTTATCAGCATTACCCTGACAGAAGCAAAGTTACAATAATTATAAATGTTAATTCAAATACAGGTATGAATCATTTATTTAATGCGGTTCTGATAAACGGTTCATGGATAGCAATAGAGCCGCAGGCTTATGCAACAAATTATAGCTCATATTGGATGAAGGATGTATGGGGCAATAAATATGATAATACATATAATCGCGTCGCCCTAAACAGATATTCCGGATATGCAAGATAAGGAGGATTAAAATGCATAATTTTTGGTTAGTATGTTCTTTTATAACAGTCATTATTTGGATTTTTTCCAAGAGCTAAGGAGGTCTCAAATGCCGGAACAATTAGACGAGAAGCTAAAAGAAATTGAAGCGCTGCAATTTATAACGCCAAAAGATCAGTTAGGTTATGCAGAGGAATATATCACATTAAAGTGTGAAAATACTAATGATAACCTTTTATTGAATTATTCTCTTTCAAACAACTTGGAAGACATCAAAATGGCAATCTTTAAAAGAACCGGTCTTGATATTAAAGTGGAAAAAGCAAATTGGTATATAAATCCGAATCTTTCAATAAGCGTTAAACATTTAATGAATAAACATCATGTTTTGTATTCAATGACAACATATTATGAAAAAAAAATTAGGGTAATCAGCATTAATATGCATGCAGGCGATTATTGGTTCTATACAAGTTACGGCGAATTGGATGGTAAATGTTACCAATGGGATTATTATTATTTATATGAAAAAATAAAACGGTTATTAAAAGATATAGAAGATTCATACAATAAAGATTAAACTAAAGGAGTTTAAAATGGAAAAGTATTACAGTATTCTTGGTATTCCCAATAACTCGTCAAAAGAAGTTGTAAAAAAAGCATATCATGAAAAAATAAAAGCATTGCACCCTGATAAAATTCATGGAACCGCACTTGAAGATACAGCAGCATTTTTTACATCAGAAATTAATGTTGCGTATAATAGCATAATGAATCGATACAATGAGCAACAACAATTTGATTTTATCGAAGAAGAAATTTATATAGAAGGACATGGTAATTTAATATATACTTTGTCAAACGATATAAATGTTATTATTAACGAAATCACTAACAGAACAGGCTGTATATTTAGAGAATATCCCCAAAAAATGCCATGGAATATTAACTATGGGCTTTCTGCTAATGTGAAAAATTCAATGAACGCAAATAATTATGATTATTCAATGACCATATTCCCGGAAGGTGATGTTATAAATATAATCATCAATAAAAGAGAAAATTCAAACTGGTTTTATTGTGGTTTTCATGTAGAGACAAAAAATGAAACCGCCGCTTCAAATCATAAAACTTGCAATGGATCGAATAAAATAAATTCTTTATTTTCCAAAATTGTTAAAATCATAATTGCGGTAATCGTATTCGGATTTATATTTAATCATTTTAATACTATGCCTAAATTGCCAAATCCGTCAAAAGTTAATTATTCAAAAAATGCTCAAGTATACGGCAGCGTAGCATCATGCGATTGGTTAAATGTTCGCAGTTCTCCGTCATCTGTAAATGATAGGAATATTATCGAGGCAATTCGTGCCGATACAAGAGTCGAAATAACCGAAAGAACAGGCAACGGCTGGGTTAGAGTAAGATATGGTAACGGTAAATCAGGCTATGTCCATAGTAACTATTTATCATTTTAATATTAAACCCAGCCTCCCTAAAAACCCTTCTCCGATAAATCTTTGGCTATATTTAAATATAAATCAGGGATGTTTACGCCTTTATAATTTATTCTGTAAAAATCCAATATTCCGCAATGTGATATGCCAAATACGCCTTTAGTTGTTATTGTTCCTTTGTATTCACCCCATTTTGCGGATTCTACCGGGCATAACCCGTCGTTGTCGCCGTCAAAAATAAAAATTAGCGGATGTAAAAATATGAAAATTAAATCACTAAAAAAATATTTCATCATCGAAGCATAACTTTGATAATAAATATTCTCTTTATTGGAATTCTTCTTATTAAATTCGATCATGTATTTTTTTGATAATTGTCTGCTGCTTGTAAAGAAATCAGGTTTTTTATCACCTAATATCCTGTACCATAAATTAACAAAAATGGAGATGAATTTATAAAGTATAGACGGTAAATCTGTCGCAATATTCATTATTTTTACTCCGTAATGCGGAGTGGAAATTGTTGTTAATGAAGCGACAGCATAATCCATATTCATGGAACTGATAAGATAACGCGCTTCCAGTCCTCCTCTTGAATGCGCAATTATATTAACTTTTTCTGTTTTATTGGTTTTTAAAATAGTTATAATTTTTTCTTTTATTATTTCGGCGTTTTCTTCAATTGTACCCCATGCGTCAGTACCGCCAAAAAATACTTCGATTTCGTAATCTTTAAATAATTTTGGAATGCGGCCCCAGTAATTTAAAAATCCGAATGTTTTATCTCTAAAACCTGCGCCATGTACAAATAAAACAGGATATTTTACCATTCTATTATGCTAAATATCACGTATGTTTTTGTCAAGAATGGTAAAATAAGTGAATGCCAAACTAAGCCAGAATTGTTATTTTCTTGTAAAGCAGAACCGTGACAATATCGATGATCCAGCCAATTCCGAAAAGTCCGCCTGTAATTATCCAAAGAATGCCGATAATTACCCTGCCTCTCAGAACACGATTGATGCCCTGAACGATTGGATCAAAAAAGATCGTCAGGATAAGGTTGGGAAGCCAACCAAGTTTGTCTATTGCAGTTGCCATAAAATACTCCTTAAAATTGATATGTGCAATTATATCCGATATGTCAAATAAAAGCAAATGATAAAAAAAGGCATGGATGCAAATCCCTGCCAGGAGCGGTTAATATTTTCATTCCCACGCTGCGCATGCAGAATTTCATATCATTCTTGGTTTTTTTATCGTATATTCTATTTTCCATTCCTTCATCATTTGGAATAATTGAAAGATAAAAAAAATTCCCGAAACCACGTACGACATAATCAAGTTTGTCATTAGTTCTCTTTGTACATCAGGTATTTTTAATATATCAATTAACATGTTAATATTAAAAGATCCAAGGGTTTTTATTATAAGCGCCGAATATGCAATAAAAATACCAATGCCAACCATTATTAGCCCGGATAATATTATAATAGATACTCCTATTGGCGTTATTTTTCCTTTAAATTTTGAATATCCCTTTATGCCTAAGTAAACATACAACATCGCTGATAGTGCGGCTATTCGGTTAAGAAATATAAAAAACAAGACGGTTGCTAAAATACCTGGAATAGAAAATAATGTTGCGCCGATAAACCCTGATAAATAATTTGTAGGAATTTGT
>Ga0209755_10001014_pt1 | contig 47070 bp, 44 predicted proteins | sample TergutCo191P1_FD_187301 | JGI IMG/M metagenome (GOLD analysis project Ga0209755, IMG submission 187301) | Cornitermes sp. P1 segment gut microbial communities from Petit-Saut dam, French Guiana - Co191P1 (SPAdes) (version 2) | ecosystem: Host-associated > Arthropoda: Insects > Digestive system... | reverse complement strand
TATTTTCTCTAACACGGCGCCTGATACTTCTTCTAAATTTTCGTTAAAGTAGCCGTCGCCGCAAAATACCGTAGCTACAATTTCGGCGGAATCGCCAAGCGCGGCCTTAATAGCCGTGCCTGGCCCTACGGGGCCTTCGCGTACTTCTAGCGGAACGTCCGCTTTATCTTCGCCGCCTATGCCCGCGTAAAATTGGTTTATATAATGGACAATTTTCAAGTCTTTCTCCTCCTATCCGCGATAGGTTGTTACTTCCTGGATAATTGCATCCACATCAAGAACCATTTCCATCATAGCTATTTGCTCGTCGTATATGGTGGAATCAATTTCGTCTTTAACTTCTATAATATGATACGCCTTAAGTCCCAACGAGACTCCGGCCAATGGGCCTGCAAATGTAGGGTCGCCTGTAGAAACTGTCTCTGCGGCAAGACCAGAAGCCTCTGCCTCTGCACCGCCAAGAAGTACTAATAAGTCGTCTTTGCCGTGCTTGTCAAAGAGTTCCTTTACCCTAGATTGATTTTCCAAGTCCATGGCACCTGCGCTAGTTCAGACGAAGCATTCGGTAGTAGAGAACACTACTTGTGCGCCTGGTACTGTCTCCACACAGGCTTCGATTGCAGGCCCCGGTATTCCGTCCCGGTCGCCTAGGATGATGATTTTTTTGTTTTCTAAAACAGCCATAGTTTTACACCCCTCCTATACAGTCTTTGCTGTCAAATAACCATAGCCCAGCTCGTTAGTAGCGCCTATTATAACTTGAATTTCGGCTTCTATGCTACCGTCGGGCTTTAGGCTTCCTTCCCAGCCGCCGGCTATTACGTTTGCCACCTCTGGAAAGCCGATGACATTATCTAAAGCCGGCAGGGTTATAACCTCGTTAGCGTTACCCGCTGTAATACAGGCATCGCCAAGCGGGGTAGAGTCGGCCAGGGACTGGCTTGCGCCGTCCGGGCCTGCGTATTCGTCGGTTACTAAAACCGTCTTAATGCCCATTTTTTCAATTTTGTTGCAGTTCATGACTAAATCAGCGTCCGGGTTGCCAAATCCTTCTTCTGATATTATAACGGCATCTGCCCCTAAAAACTTAACCAGCTTGGCCGTCATGTTAGAGCTTCGCTCCTTGTCCTTTAAGGTCACGTTCTCGTTGGTTACTACACAGCCCAAAAAGTTGATAGTTTTGCCGTGCTGATCGTAAAGATCGTGAATAATTGGGTTGTTAGAATGTACGTAAGTCGGGTTTTTATCGCAGGCAGATACGCAGTTGCCGCTTACTATAGCGCCGTCCATTGCCTCTGTGGGGTACATAAATGTCGGTACTATCTGCCGAACGTCTACGCCGTAGTAGAAGCTGTTATGCAATAGCCCTTGGCTTTGCAACATGTACACATAGGCCACTTTCGGCAAAGCCGGAAACTCTGCAATCTGCTGTGGTAGCGGCTTGGTTTCGTAGGTTTTTACTAGGTCTGGCTTTGCGTCTTTGGCGGCTTCGGCTAGGTAGTTAGCCGCTCTAAAGCCCGCTAGGCGCACTACCAGCTCATGCTCGTGCTGTTTTATACCGGCTACTGGCTCTACCTTTACCACAACATTTAAGGTTTCCGAAAAGGGAGAATAACGAGCCGCAGGGCCGCTCATATCTATAATGCCTTCCTGGAAGCCTACAATCTTCCCGGTAGTGACCACCGCTGTTCCCTTAAGTACATGCGTACGGCCTTCGCCTACTTGCTCTACATCTGCCATAAAGCCCGGAAATATCCCACCGGCGCCAGATACCTTAACACGAGGCTCCACTACGTCCTTTACGGGAATAATACGAACCGACTCGCCCGGCCGCGCTAAAAATACCTCTACAGACTTTATACGCTCGTCCGCTCCGGCGGCCTTTATAAGCTCCTTCTCGTTAATGTTAAGCACGGAGCCTTTTACTTCGGTTTTTTCGCCAAACTGTATATCTTTTATGAGAATTTCTCCAACTTCTAGCTTCATAAGAGTTCCTCCAATTTCGCCTGTACAGCCGCCATACCGCCTTGGTCTATGGCATCTTTATCGAAGCTAAAAACCTTCTCGCCGCCCTTATATAGCAAAAATGCGGGCACGCCCATAACCTTTTGCGCAATTGCAAGACGACGGTTGCCCATGGTGTCAAGTTTACAAAACTTTGCGAGGCTTGCGTTTTTTTCCGCAAAGGCTTCAACTTCTGGCATTATCGCCTTACAAGGTTCGCATTTATCGTTCCAGAAGTCAACAAACACTAGGCCTTCGGCTTGCAGTACTTCGGCGTCAAAATTTTCTTTGTTTATCTCAAGCATAAAATCACCTCCTAGGATGTAGAGTAAATAACGCCAATAATGTTTTTTTATGTGCATTACATATTGTAATATAATTGCTTGTACTCATCAAACAGACTGAGAAAAGGTTCTCTTTCTTTTTCAAAATAATGATACAAAAACATTCTACTTCATCCTTTTGATTCAAGTTTATCGCACGTACCACATTCGTGGTGGTACATAAGTGCGCAATTTTATTTATCGTCGTAGTGTCCTTTACATGAAATTATTAACAAATCCTTTTTATCTTGCGGAGAATACACAAGCCTATCTCCCTTATTTATCTGCCTAGAAAATCGCACAGGATTTTTATAATGTTTTAGTTGCTCGGGTTTGCCCCTACCACCCAACATTCCATGTTTTTGAATATCGCTGATAAGGTCATAAATTTTCTTGGCAGTTGAACGGTCTGATTTTAGCCAATTTTTCAATTCTTTGTTCGCAATATCTGTAAAATATACATCCACAACTATTCTCCGTCCACCAAGACTTTTAATTCATCCATTGTATATTTAACAACTTCGCCTCGTTCAGCCTGTGCAATGGATTCATCGAGCTTGGCAAGATATTCATTGTTGGCTTGTTGAATTGTGATTAATTCAAATGGCACTTTTTTCTCCCGCACTAATGCCCTCAGGCTGGAGTTGATATAGGTAGTCATGTTTAAGCCGATTTCATTCAACATATCTTCTGCCTGTTGCTTCACAGTTTCATCAACTCTTACGGTTATTGCTCTTGACATGATTAAATCACTCCTTCACAGCACACATTCTATAAACTGGCTGGGTCTACACGACCCTCTACATGGCCTTCAAGGTATCTTTCAGCGGAAACAGCCGCAATTGCCCCGTCTGCCGCCGCAGTTATTACCTGCCTAAGATACTTTTCCCTGGCATCACCCACGGCATACACGCCTTTTATGTTTGTCTCCATTTTTTCATTGGTAAGAATGTAGCCTTGCTTGTTTAGTTCAACTTTACCTTGTAGAAATTCTGTTTTGGGTACGGTGCCAACAAAGAAGAATACACCATTGACCTCAAGTGTGCTAAGTTCGTCAGTTTTAAGATTTTTTACAGAAACAGACTCCACCAACTCGTCCCCATGAATTTCCTCTAGTACAGAATTCCATATCCATTTAATTTTGGGGTTAGCAAACGCTTTTTCTGCGCTCATTTTATTGCAGTCTAGCACGCCTTCATCGTGGATTACTATTACCGTTACGCTTTCCGCAAATTTGGTAAGGTACATGGCCTCTTCTATGGCGGCGTCGCCGTTTCCTACTACTACTACGTCTAGCTCTTCAAAAAAATCTGCATCGCATGTGGCGCAGTATGATACCCCTTTGCCGCGCAGTTTCGCTTCGCCTTTTATGCCCAGGCTACGGGGCTCTGCACCGGGCGCTAAAATAATGCTACGGGCTTCTAGTACATCGCCGTTTCTGGTGCTGACTTTCTTTACCTCGCCGCTAAGCTCTAAATCTACCGCCAGGCCTTTAATTATTTCCGTGCCAAAATGCTCTGCATGAGCCAGCAGTTGCGCCATAACGCCAGGGCCCGTGGCTTGCTGGAAGAAGCCCGGATAGTTTTCCATTTCCATAGTGGTAGCGGCTTGCCCGCCCATTGCGCCTTTTTCCAATATAGCGGTTTTTAAGCGGCCTCGGCTTGCGTATATACCCGCAGTTAAACCGCCGGGCCCTCCACCTATAATCAAGATGTCGTACATTTTATGACTCCTTCTATTATATCAAGGTCGATTACGCGAAAATCTTCTACTGCGGCAATTGCATTTTCTATTATTTGAAGGGACACCATGTCCAATTCCCCGTATGATTTAGATATTGCTACAGATTTATATGGTTCTATAGCGCCGCTTAAGGGATGGCTTACAATCCGCGCCCCCTTATGAACAGCGTCGCGCACAGCTATAAATACATCAGAAACACTTCCTTCCACATGGGACGAAATGTTTGGGTATTTTTCAGAAACTTTGGGGTTGTTGGTTATTATTATAATGTCTGTCATGATGGCTAGATTATCATATGGGAGGCTTAAAAGCAAATTGACTTTAGTGGGACAATATGATACGTTTTCGCAGGAGGAGTGTTGCGATTTTGAAGAACCTAAATTTCATAAACGTGATATTATCGTTTCTAAAAGTGGGGCTAATAGGTTTTGGTGGCGGTGCCGCTTTAATACCGGTAATAGAAGATGAACTAGTACAAAAAAATAAATGGATGTCAAAAGAAGATTTTGACTATAAAGTTGTAATCGCATCAATATCACCGGGTTCGTTACCGGTTTCTTTTTTGTCCATGTGGAACCATAAATACTCTATTTTAAGCTCATTTGCCTATGCGCTACCGGGGCCGGTTTTGTTTTTGGTATTGCAAACAGGCTTTTCTATAATCGGAGAAGCCGGCGTGCGTTATATCGGTTTTGCCTCTGTGGGTATTATCGCTTTTATTCTTATGGTAATTTATTCGTTTATTAAAAGAAGTTATTTGCATGATAAGGTAGCAATACCGCCCTGGCTGTTTTGTTCTATTGCCATAACGGCATTTGTTTTAACCAACGGTAACTCTGTCAGAAGGCTTGCCGGGGCTTTGTTTAGCCCAGAGAATATGCCATCTTCCGTGTTTGCTTTGGGCATGTTAGATCTGTTGGCCATACTGTTTTTTATAATTTGCTTTGTGGATAAATCAAAGTCGTATATTAAATATGGTATATCTTTTGTGCTGGCTTTTCTTTATGCTCTATCAAGAGGCAGAGGGGTCTTTTTAAGCGACTGGAATACCGTTTTGCTGATAATTATGATTGTTTTGGCGGCTGGCTCTATAATTAAAGACAGAGGTAAAAATACGCTTGGAAAATTTGATATGCTTGTAATAAAAAACTTCGTATTATTTGGGCTTATAGGGATTGCTCTTACTGGTATTGCCTATATAATTTCCGGGGAAGGCCGGGCTTTTGACTTTGGGATTAGGGTGGTAACATCTTCCTGGCAATCTTTTGGCGGCGGCGAGGTCTACATAGGTATAGCGGAAGCTGTTTTTGTACAGGGCGGCTTTGTTTCAGAAGAGATATATTTTAGCCAAATTGTAGGGGTATCAAGCGCTATGCCTGGGCCTGTATTGATGTCGATTGCCGCCGGTATAGGTTTCGCTTTTGGCAATAGCATGGGCGGATACTTTTTGGCCTGGGTTTTTGGCCTTTTGGCTATCTTCTTGGCGGTTGTGGCGTCTGCGCTGGGTACTTTGGCGCTATTTACCGGCTTTGGAATGTTTAAAGACAGTAACCGTCTAAAAATGATTGTACGCTACATGATACCGGTAATATGCGGGGTGCTAATGAACGTGGCGCTTACCTTACTAAACCAAACATCGTCCGTAATAATGAACCAAGGTGTAAACCCTTGGCTGGCGGTAGCGATTGTTATTTCTATGTTCTTGGTGATATTGTTTTTACGTATCAGATACAAAGTTAATGATATAAAATTGCTTTTAGGTGGCGGGGTTGGAAGCCTTGCTGTGTTTAGCCTAATTTTTTGAGGAAGATAAACTATGAAGAATTTATCTGTAATGATAAAGCCGGCCTCGGCCCTTTGCGATATGCGCTGTGCTTACTGCTTTTATAATAAAGCGCCTTTGGGTGTAATGAGCCGGGAAGTAGCCTCTGCCATGATAAAGAATATCTTTTGCGAGCTGGAATCCGGCGATCATATAACCTTTGCTTTTCAGGGGGGCGAGCCTGGGCTTGCTGGTTTAGATTACTTTACTTTTTTTGTAGAGGAAGTAAACAAGGCTAAGGTAGCCGGAATAAAAACGCATTACGCCTTCCAGACCAACGGACTAATGATAAACGAAGATTGGTGCCGTTTTTTTAAGGCCAACAAATTTTTGATAGGCTTATCTTTAGACGGGGATTCTGCACTGCATAACAAGAATCGTATGGATAGCAAGGGCAAAGGTACATTTAGCCGGGTTATGAAGGCTAAAACTTTGCTTGACCGTTTTAAGGTGGATTATAATATCCTCTGCGTACTAACCGCAGAAAGCGCCAGAAGGGCTAATAAGATTTGGGATTTTGTTTTGCGTGAGAAGATAGGCTATATTCAGTTTATTCCGTGCTTAGAGCCGCTTGGCGAGAAAGATAAAAACGCGCTTACAGGCGCTAAATTTTATCAGTTTTATAGTTCAATATTTCCGCTATGGAAAAGGGAGGCCGAAAAGGGGAATTTAATAGTCATCAGATTCTTTGAGGATTTGGCGGCAATGCTTTTAGCAGGTCAGCCAACTACCTGCGGTCTAAGCGGGGGCTGTAGACCGCAGATTATTGTGGAGGCTGACGGCAATGTATATCCTTGCGATTTTTATGTGTTGGAGGAATATAGGGTCGGCAATTTCACCGACAATAACATAAGAGAAATTTTTGAGGCCATAGTAGCGGGCGACTTCCTAAAGGATTCTGGCCAAAGGCCAATTAGCCAAGCCTGCATGGACTGCCCGCACAGTAGATGGTGCAGAGGCGGTTGCAGACGCATGAGTAATGCCGTTTATGGCGACCCCTGCGGAATGCGCTTGTTTCTGGACGAATGTTTGAACGATTTGATAAAGGTCTATAGGGCGGCTATGCAATAATCTGCAAACCTAGCCGTTCAAACTGCTCTTTGGGCGTTTGGGCTTCTTCCATCGCCTTAATTAGCTTTTGGCACATTTCCTCTTCCAGTTTTTGGTCTTTTATAGGCTTGCTTTGCTCATAGTCTGTGCTTATATCATATAATTCTGATTCTATTACAAACTCTATTCTGCCGCCGTAGCCCATTGGGTTGGTTACGGGGAAGCGGTACACGGGGTACTTTGTATATGGTAAATATCTGCCCATTTCAATAGTTTCCGCGTGTTCTTCGCCAAAATATAAGTAGTGCCAAATGGACGTAGGCATTGCGCAGTATAGATTCAACGGTTGGTTGTCCTTGTCTTTGGGGGCTCGGAAGTATGTATGCTTTCCGTCGTAGACATTAACAGCCCTGCCAAACCAGCCGTAGATTAACTGCTCCCTTGGCGCTAAGCTTTCGTCAAATAGATCCATACCCAGTACCCTGTCCGGAATTGGGCATTCGTGGTGCTTTAGTATTGTTGGCATTAGGTCAATATTTTGTGTGAGGGCGTCTGAGCGGGTTCCCCCTTTTTCTCCGTTCGGTAAACGGACTATTAGTGGGATATGCGCCAGCTCATTATAGGCGTGCATAAAGTTTTTACCCGTAAAGCCATGTTCCCCCAGCATATGGCCGTGATCTGTGGTTAGGATGATCATCGTATCTTCATATAGACCGTTGGCTTTTAATGAATCTATAAATACCCCAAGCCACTTATCTGTCATTGTTAATGTCGCCAGATAGGTATTTTCCAGATGCTTAAGCGCGTCCTCCGGCTCTGTAACCGGCGCGTAGGTAGTCCAGTTAAATTCCTTGCCTTTGTAGTCGTCACCGTACAACTTTAGATACTCTTCCGGGCAATCGAAAGGCTCGTGCGGGTCAAAGCACTCTACCATTAGGAAGAAGTCGTCGCATCCTTTGTTATCTTCTGCCCATTCGCAGGCAGAGCGGAAGGTTTTAGGGCTTGGGAAATCTGCTTCTGTTACAAATTTTGTTCTGTTAAGCTCGTACTGGGTGGATTGCTTGCCGTAGCGGTCTTGCAAGGGCGGGTGATTTATTCTTGAAACCCACAAATCTAGTTCCTGCCCGCGGTGATAGTCCCATGTATTGAACAGATAGGGGTAGTTTTCGCCGCCTATCTCAAAATAATGGGTGTGATCTGTGGTCATATGGCAAAAGACTTTCTTTTTGCGGAGTTCTGCCGGTAGAGTGACGTCAAATGGCTCTATACCGCCCCAGTTGCGCTCTAAAAATTGCGTGCGCCCTGTAAAAAGATCGCGGCGGGCGGGCATACACGGCGCCGAGCCTATAAAATGGTTGTCAAAGACTATAGATTCCTTCGCAAGCTTGTCTATGTTCGGCGTTATGCCCCTTGCGTTTGGGTTATAGCATTTTAAATTTCTTCGGTTAAGGCTGTCTAATAATATTAGTACTGTACGCATAGTATACCTCCTATGTTAGGCTGTAGTGCTTTATATACTTCTGCTCCCATTCCTTTTCAAGAGCCTCGCGCCATTCGTTTGCCGCTTTAGTTAGTTCCTCGGTTAAAGCTGGCATGGCCTCTGCAAGATTGTTTTGCTCGCTGGGGTCATCTCGCAAATTGCTTAAAAATACCGGGGCTTGCGCGGGTTCAGTTTCTACTAACTGGCCGTTTAGTACCAGCTTATAGTCTCCTTGGCGCACGGCTGTCTGTTTGTCCATTTCCCAAAAAAGCCTTTCGTGCGGGCTTACTGCTTTTTCTTTTAGTACCGGCATAATGTCTAGGCCATCCAAAGTATATTTACTGGTATCGCCGCCTACGGCATTAAGCAAGGTCGGGAAAATATCCATGGCATGTACAGGCTCGTCTATAACCTGGCCTGCCGGGATAACTTTAGGCCAGCTAATAATACCCGGTACGCGTATGCCGCCTTCAAACAGGCTAAACTTATGACCCTTAAAAGCACCCGCGCTTCCACCGTAATAATAATCGTTACGGCTATCTAAATAGTTACGGCTTTCCCTTGATGGGCCGTTATCGCTTTGGTAGTAGATTATGGTATTTTCCAAAAGACCCTGACGCTTAAGTTCTGCTTTAATATCCCCTACCCCGTCATCCACGGCGCTTATCATGGCGTACATTACGCGCTGTTCCCAGGGTAGATGCGCAAAGCGGTCTATATACTCCGGCGGCGCGTGCATTGGGTAATGCGGGGCGTTATAGCCTAAATATAAGAAAAAGGGCTCGTCCTTAGATTCTCTTATATATTTTACGGCTTTTTCTGTAATCAGCTCAGTAAAATATTTGCCGTCTGCGTGTACTTCTTTATCGTTTTCCCATAGGTCGTGGCTGGGGTTGGTTTTGCCGTCTGCCATTCCCCAATAAAAGATATGCGAGTAATAGTCTATACAACCGGCCAAAAAGCCGTAAAAATAATCAAAACCATTCTGGTTGGGGCGGCTTTCTTCCTTTAGTCCTAAATGCCATTTGCCTATATGAGCGGTTTTGTAGCCCAGCGGCTTCAGGGCAGATGCAATGGTAGGATTATCCGGAATTAAACCAGAAGCTCTGCGATGCCCCGCTAAAATAGCGCGTACCCCCGCATAACCGGGATATTTTCCCGTAAGCAAAGAGGCACGCGAGGGCGAACACACAGGGCTTGCCGAATACATAGAAGAAAACCGCACACCACTGGCGGCAAGTTCATCTATGTTGGGGGTTACAAAATCGGTATTACCCATACAGGATAAATCGCCGTATCCTTGGTCGTCAGTCATAATCACAATAATATTGGGCTTAGGCATTAGCTCCTCCTCGCATAAATGTTTACGTCTAGTACCGGTTTTAGTTCTTTCATATTCTCGTATAGGTAGCATTTAATGCGCCTGTCGCCGAATATGTATTCTGGCGGTTCGGTATTAAAACAGCGCGGTTCTGCCAGCGGACAGCGGTTGCAAAACATACACTGAGGCTTGCCGCTAACTAAATCTGCCCCTTCTTCGCTTGCATGTATTGCTGGGTGGTTTTCTCTAAATGGCTCTGGCGTGCTGTTTAATAGCAGAACCGTATAGGGGTGGCACGGGTTTTCTATTAATTCGTCCGATTTACCGTATTCTACACAGTTGCCGCCGTATATAACCGCCATTTCATCTGCCATATAACGCGCAGATGGAAAGTTATGAGTTATAAACAGCATAGTCAGCCCTTGCTTTTCTTTAAGGTCAAGCAATAGGTTCATAATATCAATGCCTATAGATACATCCAGCATAGAAGTAGGCTCATCCGCCACTATAATAGAAGGATTAACCGCCAAGGCACGCGCAATTACTATACGTTGCCGCTGGCCGCCGGATAGCATTGCGGGATGCTTAGATATAAAATCTTCCGGCGGGGTAAGCCCTACCAGTTTAAGTAGTTCCGTTACCCTCTCTTTTGCCTGGGCGGCCGGCATACTCTTGTTATGCAAGGTAATTGCACGCGAAAGTATACTGCCTATAGTATAGGCGGGGTTAAGAGAGGCAAAGGGATCTTGAAATATCATTTGTATTTTTTGTCTATACTTCCAATCTGCCGTTCTGCCTTTGTAGCTTGCTATGTCCTCCCCGTCAACTAGAATTTGCCCGCTTGATGGGTTATGAAGCTTCATTAACAGCCTGGCGATAGTGGTTTTACCACAGCCAGACTCACCTACAAGTGCCAGGGTATGGCCTTCTTCCAGGGAAAAGGAAACCTCTTTTACCGCATGTAGCTGTGTTTTTTTAAACAAGTTACTGCTCTTTAAGGGGAAGTTTTTGCTTACCTTGCGAAACTCAACTTTAGCCATGGGATAGCACCTGCTCCCTGTTGTGACATGCACAGAAATGATCTTCTGATATTTTACTAAATTCTGGTATCGACTGGATGCAGGTATCTGTCCTATAAGTGCAACGCTCGTAAAAAAGACAGCCGGGTGGCGGGGTCACTAAATCTGGTACAGAACCCGGTATGCCCTCAAGCCGCTTTTTTTCGCCCAATATTGATGGGAAAGCCCTTAAAAGACCCTTGCTGTAGGGGTGTGTGCCGCCTTTTTTCAGTTGTTCCGATGTAGCCAATTCTGCCATGCGACCCGCGTACATTATGCCAATGCGGTCGCATACTTCCAGCATTAGGGGCAAATCGTGAGTAATAAACAAAATGGAAAAACCCGCTGTATGCTTAAACTCTAAAATTTTACGGATAATATTATACTGTACTACCACATCCAAAGCGGTTGTAGGTTCGTCCAAAATAATAAGGTCAGGTTGTAGTGCCATAGCCATGGCAATAACCACTCGCTGACGCATACCGCCAGAAAGCTCGTGAGGGTACGAGTTAAGGCGGGAGGGGTCTATATTTACCATGGTCAGCAACTCTTCCGACATTTTATAGGCTTCAGATTTGCTTACGTCTCTGTGGGCTACTATAGCGTCTATTAGCTGGCTACTAATTGTTACTACGGGGTTCAAATTATTCATGGCGCTTTGCAGAACCATTGAGGTCTTTTCCCAGCGGAACAGTCTCAACTGCTCGCGGTCGAAGGCCAGAACATTTTTACCGTTAAACTTAATTTCGCCGCCGCTTACCTTCGATGCACCCTTAAGTAGTCGCATTATAGAAAAAGCGATGGTAGATTTGCCACAGCCAGACTCACCCGCCAGGCCAAAAAACTCGCCCCTGCGAATACTAAAGCTTACGTCCGTAACGGCCTTTAATGCGCCGCGTTCTATTTCATATTCTATGCTTAAATTTTCAATACTCAGTAAATCCTCCATAGCAACACCTCTATAGTTTTACCGAGCCGCCCCGGTCTTTTGAATAAATGTCAAGGAACGAGTTTCCTATCAGCATAAAGCTGTAGCCCAAGGTAGCCAAAGCCAGCCCAGGCGGTAGTAGCCACCACCAAGCCCCAAAGAACAATGCGCCGTTATCGAAGGCGATAGCAAGTATTCTTCCCCAGCTTATCATCATGGGGTCGCCAATGCCCAAAAAGGCCATAGTCGCCTCTGTAAGCATAGACATGGTGATAACCATAACCATATTTGCAGTAACAACCGGGACAATATTAGGTAAAATCTCTTTGAACATAATCTCAAAATCGTTCATGCCCAATGATTTTGCGGCGTCTACGTATTCCCGTCTGGCTTCCGTAAGGGTTTGAGAGCGTATGCTACGCGCCATCCATAGCCAGCTTAACATACCTATAATCATAACAGTATACAGAATATTCATGGTTCCTACAAATGAAGCTATAACGATGATTAGGGCAAGGGAAGGCAAGGCCAGCATAACGTCAACAAAGCGCATAAGCGCCTCGTCCACCCAGCCGCCTTTGTAGCCTGTAAGTAGCCCTACTAAAATTCCTACAAAGCTGGTAAGAAGGCCCGCTAAAATACCTACCATCATAGTAGGCCGCGCCCCGTGTACCAACTGGGAAAAAATATCCTGGCCGAAGCTGTTTACACCCAAAGGATGCGCCGCAGAAGGCCTTTCCCAGGGCATAAACTCTATAGACATAGGCCTATGTGGTGATAGTTGTGGCGCAAAAATAGCCACCAAGCCAAAGAAAACAATTATACATATGCCAATCTTGGCCCGGGTATTGCGCAGAATGTATTTTTTAAACAATGTACGCCCTCCTTATAAGGAAACCCTTGGGTCAAGAAATGGGTAAATAAAGTCTGCAATAAGGTTCATCATTACCACGCTAAAGGCTATAACGGCGAAACTGCCCTGTATTAGCGGGTAATCGTGCATATGTATGGCCTGCATAATGGTCATACCAATGCCGGGGTACGAGAATATCATCTCGGTAGCAATAGCGCCGCCAACCGCACCCCCCAAGCTTAACATAAGCCCCGTAAAAGAGGGTAACATCGCGTTACGCAAGGCGTATTTTGACAAAATGGTTCTGCGGTGCAAGCCCTTTGCCTGTGCTAGTACCATATAATCTTCAGAAAATATTTGTAGCACGTTAGAGCGCATCATAACCATACGCCCAGCAAGGCTTACAATAACCAAAGATAAGACAGGCAAAAATGCATGACGCGCAATAGGCCCTACAAGTTGCCACCAGTACATATTCGGCGGCAAGCCGGTGGGTAAGGCATGGTTTAATGGGAACCACCGCAGATGAAAGCCCAAGCCCATCAAAAGTAACATAGCAACAAAAAAGTAAGGAGTAGACTGAATGTAAAAGGATACACCCACGGCCACCTGATCGAATACCGAGCCTTTTTTTAGAGCGGCCAATACCCCCAAAACCCAAGCGATAGCAAAGGAAATAAAGATACTGGTTATAACAATCAATAATGTCCAAGGAATTGCACGCATGATGATTGTGCTAACCGGTATGGGGAACATACTAAAAGATACGCCTAAGTTGCCTTGCAGAAGCTGGCTCATGTACATAAAGTACTGTTCCGGCAGGCTTCTATCTAGGCCAAATTGCACACGTAGCATTTCGGCGTATTCTATAGAGCCCATGGCCACTTGGCTGGCCATAAACTGGGCAGGATCCCCGCCCATAAGGCGGGGAAGCATAAAGTTGATAGTTAAGGCAATCCATAGGGTAAATATCGCACCCAGTATCCGTTTGATTACATATTTGAGATTCAAACGTCTCATGACGAATTCCCCCTACCCTTATTGTTGCACTTGAAAGATTTCGATTATACCTCTTGGAGAAAGTGCTGGTGCATCTTCAATCCAGCCAGCAAATTGTGTGCCGTAGTAGTGAGGCACACGCGGGCCGGTATTAAACATCGGTAAGAATACCGCATCGTGAGCCAAAATATCTTGAATTTCTATAAAAAGCTCTCTGCGTCTGTTTTGGTCGGCGGTTACTGCCGCTTCTTCAAGCAGAGCATCTACGGTAGCGTTGCGGTAACGGAAGTAGTTAAGCCCAGGTGTAGGCGTGCCGCTTGGCGCTGTCATAGATGAATGGAATATGTTGAGTGAAGCAAATGGATCTGGCGGTGTGCCTATTGAGTTTTGCAGAAGCTCAAATTGGCCGGTTTGCAGTAAGTTAGTGAGTTCTGGCCATGTGGCAAGGCGCGGAATAATCTCGATACCGATATTAAGTAGCCATTGCTGAATCATACCAGCGGACATTTGCTGTGCCGGTGCGCCAGATGCATTGTGGTAAGTAAAGCTTAAACGTTGACCGTCCGGGGTAGAGAAGATGTTATCCGGGCCGCGTACAAAGCCGGCTTCTTCTAATAACTCTACTGCGCCTGCCGGGTCAAATACCAGATATTCCCGGGCGGCTTCGCTTTGCAGATCGCCGAAAATTCCCGGTAGCCAGCCTGGGCTAGTTGGGAAAACGATGCTGTTTTCTACCCTGGTAATTAAGTCGTTTTGGTTGATGGCCATAGCCATGGCTCTTCTTACGGTACGATCTGCCAGTAGCTCGTTTTCATGGTTAATCATAACCGCCCAGTTGCCAAGCCCAGGTGCAAACTGAATACGGGCGTTTGTCTGTTGCATAAATTCTGGCACCATTGGCATTGCTATGGTTCCCAGTGTGGCTTGAATATCGCCTGCAATTAAGGCCAAAGTAGCCGCCGGGGCGGCACTAAATAGATTAACAACAAGGCGTTCTATGTAAGGAGCGCCGCGCCAGTAGTTTACGTTAGCTTCAAACTGTACGTCAGTACCGATGGTGTAATGGCTCCAAATAAAGGGGCCTGTACCTACGGGTATTTCATTTAGTTCCGCAACAATATCAGGAACATATGCCCAGATATGACGGGGAACAATCCACATACCGTCAGTGTAAAACGGCATGGACGGGAATGTTGTGCTTAGCTCAAGAATAACATCGTTACCCTCGGCACGTACATCGTTTAGGTGGTTCCACAGGCCGAAGCGGTCAAGTACCGGATAATCGCGAAGCGTATGCCAGGTAAACAGTACATCGTCTACGCCAAAAGGCTGACCGTCGTGCCAGGTAACGCCTTGCCTGATGTTAAATACAAGCTCTCTGTAATCGTTTCTCCACTCGTAGCCTGTAGCAAGAGAGGGCTCTAACTCACCGCTGATTGCGTTAAAAAACAGCAAGCCTTCATACATAAACGGAAGCAAAGATTCCGCTGTATTTGCCGGTAGGAACGGGTTTTTTGCCACAAGCTGGGCGTCAATAATATGATTACCCACTATAAGGGTGCCGCCTGGTACTGCTGTCATGCCCTCTGGGGCGGCCGCGGCTGGCGCAGGTGCGGCTGGTGCTGGTGCAGCAGCGCCTGGGGCGGCGGGTGCGGCCGGTGCGGCTGGGTCTGCCGGTGCAGGTGCCGCCGCACCACAGGCAGCAAACAGGACAAGCGCCAAAACAAGGCAAGTGATCTTAATAACTATCTTTTTCATGGTTGACCTCCGTTCGATCTAAAAAAATGACGTTTGCTGAAAATTTTATAATAATCAGAACGGGGAAACCAATGTACAATGTTCATATGCTTTTGTAATATATTCAGAATTTCAAGGTATTTCCACCTTAGTGACGGTTAAGCCGCCATCGCGGTAAATATTAAGCCCGTAGGCTTCCCCGTAAAGCAGTTTTAGGCGTCTGTTGATATTATACAAGCCAAAGCGGTTGCCGCGCTTAGATTGCAAAGTTTCGGTAAAGCTAAGTTTTAGTTCAGACTCTATGGCGCTTAGGCGTTCTTCTTCTATCCCTGGGCCGTTATCTTCTATTTTGATCCATACTTTATCAGCTTCTGCCTTGCCGTTTATGTAAATTACCCCGCCTTCTTCCATTCTGGAAACCCCGTGCATAACGGCGTTTTCTACCAGGGGTTGTAGGGTCATTCTTCCCACTTTATGATCTAGCACATTTTGATCGAAGTCTATGTCAAATCTAAACTTACCCCTAAAGCGAATATCGCATATTAAAGCATAGTGACGGATAATTTCAATTTCTTCCTTAATACTGACCTCTTCCTGATAATGCATGGCGTAGCGTAGCATTTCGGACATAGAAAGGGTAATTTGTGCGACTTGTTCCACCTTTTCTACAATCGCAATGCTACGTATGCATTGTAGGGTGTTGAATAAAAAATGAGGATTAATCTGGCTTTGCAGGGCGTATATTTCTGTCTCGTTTTTGTGTATCTCAAGCTCGTAGAGCTTTTCCTGAGCGCTAAAAACTTCGCGGGTGCCGGATTCTATTTCGCTTAACATGCTGTTAAAACCTTTTAAGAGTTGGTCTATTTCGTGTATTTGACTGCTATCGAAGCGTTTTTTAAGGGGTATGCCATGCCAGTCGTCCATTTCTTGAATTAAGCCTGAAATTGGCTGTGCTATTTCCTTGTTAAGGAAGTAAATTACAAGCCCTATTATCAAGGCCAAAATAACCAGCGAGAATGCGATAAAGTAAAGGCTCATAACAACCCCTGGCTCTGCCGCCCAAGGGCGATAGTCAAAAGCCCGTACCGTAAGCCCCATGGAATATACCTCCAAAGAGATAAAATACCCGACATCCGCATAGTGCCAGTCCATATCAGCTACATTGGAAGTGATTAGCCGCCCGTTTTCGTCAAACACGCCGTAGCGCAGAAAGTTATAGCCGTCGTTACCTTCAATCATTCCTGTCAGGAAGCCTTTGTCGCCGATTATAACCGTGGTGGCAAATTTTTCTACCGCCGCGCCCGGTGTTATGAATTTTGAAATGGGGGTTATGTAGGCAAAGTAATTAATTTCGTCAAAATAAAAGAAGCGGCTCATTAGACAATGGGGGTCGTTAAAATCGTAAGTTTGGGAGATAAGCTCAAAAAACTCGTAACCACGGCCTGTGTAGAATGTAAAAGGCGCACCGCCCTGGGTTGGCACTACAATAACATCTGTTATCATAGGAAAATGATCTGTCATATAGCGCACTGTATGAAAAGCCTGTGCTACAAATACCGCTGGGTTATCTACTATACTGCGTTCTGCTAAAAATAGTTGCCGGAAGGCCTCGTAATTACCTAAATACCTGCCAAGGCCTTCTATATTTTGCCCGATAACGTTAAGGCTTGCGGCTATGGATACAGCGGCGGCCTCTGTAGCCTCGCGTCTGCGGACAAAGTTATCACGCATTATCATCGCGATAGTGAACATTTGGAATAAAAATACTGCCCCCATTGAAAAGAGGACAATTTTGATTATTTGGCGGCGCAAGCTTTTTTTCTTCATTCTTCTTCCCCCCGGCGGTATTTGCTGGGGCTGTATCCGCATTCCGCTTTAAAAACCTTGCTAAAGTAATAAGCGTCTGTAAAACCCACTTGTACGGAAATTTCGCCATGCGATAGCTTGCTATTTTCAAGTAGGTTTTTTGCGGCTTCTATGCGAAGCTGGGTAAGGTAGGCGATAAAGGTTGTTTTGGCGTGCTTCTTGAAGAGGTGGCATATGTAGTTTTTATTGAAATGAAAATGCTCTGCTAAATGGCTAAGGCCTAGTTTGCGGTGATAGTTTTCTTGCATGTAGGCTAGTATTTCGTTAAATAATTCCGGTAGGTCTTGGTTATCTTCTATTACTGGGTTTGGACTGTATTTGTCGTCTAGTACGGATTTTATTTCATTAAGAAGCTCTAGTAATACTGCCGGGTTTACGGGTTTTAGGCAGTAGTCGAGAACAGCCGCTTTTATGGCTTGCTTGGCGTAAACGAAATCGGAATAACTTGAGAGGACTATGAATTCTGCCTCTGAGCCAGACTCTCGGCATTGTTTTATTAATTCAAAGCCGTCCCAGACCGGCATACGTATATCGGTGAATACTAGGTCGGGTTTGGATTTTATTATTTCTTTTAGGGCTACGGTGGGCTTGTCCCAATAGCCCGCCATTGCGAAGCCTGTGCTTTCCCAGGGGGTGTTGTGCATTATATCTATTATAGCCCAAGGCTCATCGTCCACGAACATTACTTTGTACATTTGTTAGCCACCTCGTTTATGAAGCAAAACCTAATATTTCAAAGCCTCAACATAATCTTTATTAACTACTTATTCTGGAATTGGAATAAGTATAACACTAACTATATCATTAGGCGCTAACTTTGCTTTTTCACTTAGTTCTTGTATTTGCTTTGATGACATTGCGTTGGGAAGATTGGCCAAATATTCATCTTTCATCATTTGATAAAATTCAAGATTCGTTAATCTTTCAGCTACTCTTACTTCAACTTTGTCATCGAAGCATGTAGTTGACATTAAAGCTTCATTTATATCTTCTAAAAGTTCTAAGGGAATATTTTTAGTTTCCCAACAAAATGTTTCGTTTTCATTTAGAAGCCGGAAAATTTTTTCATGTGCTTCTTCTATACTCATTAAGGGTTCTATTTCTTCTTCAACCGCTATGACTGTATCAGACAAATCGTTATTTATAGCAAATGCTATAGCTAAAACAGTAATTATAATAAATAGTTTTTTCATACCGACTCTCATTCCTTTCGCTAATTACAAGTGCAAAGTGGCTGTAAGGTTAAACACTTCCAAAAAAAACGACCGGAACCTCCCGGTCGTTTTCATCACCTTTATTTATCTCATTACCTACATAGTCCCGTCAAACAACATCCCCATATTCAACAAGCTATGCAACTGACTAACCTGCCTGGCAGTAAAATCAATGCCGCCCACAGGCGCGGTATCCCTAGTAAAGGACTCAGGATCTCTATTAGCCCTATCAGCCGTTCTTGCCAGCCTATCCATAAAGTTTGCGCCAGAACCAGAGCTTCCACCGCTTCTTCCCGCGAATCTTTCCAGGTCGCCATTTTCGGCGGCGGCGGCCATTCTGTCCTCGTCTATTGTTAGGCGGCCGTTTTCGCCCATTGTTATGCCTACGCGTCTAAGCGAAGCCGCGGACGATCTGGCTATGCCAGCTAAATCGCGCTCTAGTCTGCTGTTTCTTGTGCCAGAGACTTCTCTGGCCGCGTCTATCATTCCGTTAAAGGAATTTACCATATGGCGGAACGCGTTTTGTTCTCTGTTTGCGTCGCGACCCATGCTGATTTCTGTTGTGCCGGTTTCTCTAAGCTGGGCGGTTATACCGTTACCAAGCGAAACTTCGTTAGTGCTTGAAGTCTGCAACGCGCCAGTAATGCCGCCGCGGGTTATCCTAAACTGGGCGTTTTGTTCGTCATTGGCTACTTGTAAAACCTCTACAGTAAAATCTGAGGGGTTTGTGCGCCTTAGCCTGTTGCTGTCTACGCTTAAAGTTAGTACATCAGCCTCGCTTGCAGTTGCGCTTGTAGTGCCAAAAACGGCCTCGGCATTCCTGCCCTGACCACGCATATGGTTTAGGGATTGTCTCATTAGGTCTGCGGTCTGTTTTACGTTTATTAAAGCGTTTCTAAAATCAGCGGACGTAGTTGAGTTGTTAGTACCAGGCGCGGCACCAAAAATACCGGCGCTTTGGTTGTTATTAGGGCTGCTGTTTGGTGTCCACCAGTTCATATTGGCGGCGTTAGTATTAAAATTTGTGTTAATCATAACATCCCTCCTTCATCTCTTTATCGGCAATATCCTTAAGCTACTTTAAATAAACTTAAAATTCTGCTCCAAAGTGACATACTCTTAGGCGGGCTTTGTTGCCTTTCCCCTGTTTTAGTGTAGCGCTCGTTTTCGTATTTATACAGTAGCCCGTTCTTCATAAGTATCCAATAAAATGCCTCTTTTACCCTAAAAGGCTCTGGGGAACCGTCTATATAGCCCTTTTCTATTGTTTCGTTGGTTTTGGGGTCGCTTATCTGCTCTATGCTGGGCTTTTTGCCTAGGCTAGATACGGCAAAGCAGTTGACGTTTTTAAAACAACCCAAGGCGTTATTAAGTATGGATTCCTCGTTCAAATAGCCGAGCAGTTCCCGTACCTCTAAGTTTAAACCCTTAACACAGCGCATGTTTACCGCCGCTTTATGCTCTTCTTCCGACAATATATTTTGAATGCGGTTTTCCGGCTTATTGCCAAAGTAGTCGAAGTTTACATAATTGAATAAATCAGCCTTAGAAAGCGTAAGCGCGAATGGAATCGTACTTTTATCCTTCTCTAAGCCAATAAAATAGTTGTATAGGGTACTGAAAATATCTTGGGTAGAGTTATCCTCTGGAATAGCGTCTATAAGGGCGTTATCCGAAAAGCGGAACAAGTCAGTAAGCTGGCCAAAGTTAGTTGGGTCAACTAAAAATAGTAAACCCGACGAATCCCTTATATTAAAGCCGTTTTTACGAATAGCAGAATCGTCCCGCAGATCTTCGCCCGCTATATCATAGAAGATAATATCGACGGTATTTTCTTTAAATGTACCGTCGTCCGTTTTATACTGATACCAGTAGTTAAAGGCAAAGGGCGGTATTTTACGGCGTTTGGTAGAGCTTATTAGCGTATGTTCTTTAAGTAGCGGCTGTTGATAATTTTCGCTAAAGCTATCCTTAACCTGCTTATCGCCTATGAATGTCAGCTTTGATACTATATCAGGATTATTTTCAAGCTCTGCAATAAGCATAGTCAAAAAGACGCTTTTACCGCTTCTGGCATCGCCTAAAATAGAGATCAAAATAGTATCCCGCAGACCGTAGCCTATGGGCAAAGCGTTATGGCAGTTAGGACATAGCCGCTTTTCTGTATTATGCTGTTTACCGTGCTGGTCAGTGTAAGTGATACGCTGTACGAAACCTATACGCTCAGACTCTGACTCTGAATATTTTACATTTTCCGTATCCAAACTTAGCGACATAAACTGCATGGCGTTCTTTTTGGATTCTGCGGCACTGTTTTCCAGCACCTCTCGGTTATAGGTAAATAATTTTTCGTCCTGTATTTTTCCAGCACTAGTACCAGCGCTGTTACTGCTTCCAGCGGCCTTTTTCTTTTTAGCTTTGCCGGCGGTAATAGCGCTATTTAGCCTAAAATCAGCCTCGTTAGGATGAAATTTGTGGCAACAATACGGGCAAAGCACATGCTTCCTTGCTGTCTCTTCCATATCAAGCGCCCCTTCTTTTTTCAACTCCGTCCAAGTTTCTACAAGAGTGATATTTACGTCCGCGTATTTATATTTCGTTCTTCACGAGCTTTATATTATTTCAAATCTATTGCTGTGTTCTTCATCTATTAAAAACTTTATCTGCTGGCTCTTTCTCAGATAAATGCTGTAATTTCCGCTTATTGTCTCGTTATCTACAGGATACTCGCCTTGTAGGCGGCTGTTTTCGTAGATAGCGTAGCGTAGTATCCCCAGCGGCGATTGCATGTCTGGCGGTATCTCTACTTTTAAGTTTACCGTGTTATAGTTGCTAAAGCGTATAGGCTTGTAGATGGCCTCTGCCGATACCTGGCTCTTTTTGTATATCCAGTCGCTTAGATAGCTGGGCTGGTATACTACTACGGTATTGCTTTCGTTAAAATAGGCCGGGCATATCATAAAGCGCTGGCGGTCGTGCTTAAGCAGACCTTTGTAGCTTGCCGCTAAAGCGCGGCTTACTACTGTATGTTCATGCTCGCTTTCCAATAACTCTTCCAGCTCTTCTTCCTCTGTTATGGGAAATACTAGCATTAACTTGACCTTTGCGTCTGATGGCCATGCCCATTCTAACATAACTTGCTGCTGGTCGTGAGCCTGCCACTTAAAATTTCTTATTTTCATACTTTGCTCGTCATTAAAGTCTAGTATGTACTTCATTATAACTCACCTAACGTATAAATCTTTGTAATATAAATCGTCCATATTGAAACTGCCGGCCTGGTACAGAATATCTATGCGCTCTGCCTTGTTATCCGCAAATAGGTTCATGCGGCCAAAACCGTGTGACTCGTAGTTTGACTTTAGCGCCGCGGCTATTTCGCTTGGCATGTATACATTGGCCTCTGAATACAAACCCACATAGCCGATTTTAAGATGCACGCCAAAACGCCGATTTTTTATAGCCCACTCTGATAATAGGAAGGGCAAGCGTCCTTTACTCTTTTTTTCCAGATAGCTTAGTAGCTCACGGAAAGGCCGCTGTAAAGCCGGTATTAGGCTTTTTTCTGTAAACTCGTCCAACTTTGATACGTAATCTTCAAATGTAGACTCACGCATATGCAGTATCATAGGGTCAGTAAGCGCTTGTAGAGTTTTTAATCTTGCGGCTTCGTATTCCTCAAATAGGCCTAAAAAGTAGTCGGATACTTGCGGTACAAAAGCTTCAAACTCTGCATCTAAGGCCGCTTTATCTTGCAGTAAGGCCGCTTGGCTTGCTTGTAGTATTTGCTGATAGCCCAGCAAAGTTTCATGATACTCTGCAAGTAAGGCTAAAGCCCGCTGGCGATGTTGCTTTAATAACGTTAAAGCATGGATTTTTAGTAGCTGTTCAAGATATTCCTCTGCCAGGCGATAGGGCCAGGCTTCTACTTTATGTAAAGGCGACAGTTGCCGCCGCTCACCGTTTATTTTACATTGCATGTCTTGCCATTTTTGTAGATTTTTCTGCGATTCTTGCAAATTTTTTTCGCATTCGTCCAAAGCCCGGCTTAGGGTTAAGCGCCATCCGCCTTCTAGTCCTGTCACTCTTAGCGCTTCGTAAAAAGGAAGTGCTTCTAAAGCCAGATTAAAACCCTCTATATCCGGCAAATTTATACAGTTGTCGCGGTATAATTCAAATACGGACTCTATGCGTTCGCCGAATAATTGCCTTACTACAGCCTTGTTGGTACCGCTTATATTGCCCTTTAGCGTTGGAATAGCTAGGCCGTAAAAATATTCTTCGTTTACTACTTTTAAATTTATTTGCTCACTATGCGCAAAGCGGTCTATATCGAAGCTTGAAGCTTCGTTTTTGTTCCAGTCTAACAGAATATTTATTAAAAAACTCTTTAAAGCTTTGCGCTGAACCACTAAAGACCTACAAGCCGCCGTCAGAAAGTGTTTACCTTCGTAGCTGGCGTTATCTGCAAAAACAAACTCGTTATAGCGCGAGGCATCTGGCGCTACCGGGTATTCCTCCGGATTGTAGTCCTTGAACATGGACAGTAGCACGATAGTACGCATAATATCTTCCGGCGATGAATAAAAGTTGTTGCTGTCCAGGTTTGACAGTATGTATATTTGAGTACTTGCTAAGCCCTTCTTTAGCGCTTCCATTGTTTTAAGCCGCCCTGGCGTTTGGCCTTCAAAAGCTCTTGCGTCGTCCAGTAGCCAGTATACGTCCGTATAAATAACCGATGGATACAGCATTGATATGTACTTCTCAAGCTTTACAAACAACTGCGGCAGATCCCAATAATCGTCGGACATTATATAGTTTATTCGGATAATCCCCGAAGAATCGTATGTCTTTTGTATAAATACTTTTTGCGCTTTGCTTACTTCGTTTTTTATGCGTTCGTCATTTACTTGATTTTCACTTTCAAAGGCTATTACTGCGGACCCTAGGCCGTATTCGTTTAGTATATCGCTAAAACCTTCGCTTGAAAGCCCCAGAAAGACGAATAATACCGGGTTACAAGGGTTCTGCGGTTTCATGACAGAGCCGCCTTCTCCTTAATAAATACATCGCGCATTTCCCTGTAAAACAGCCTTTTTAATGGGCCGTCCCGCTCGTCATGGAAGGATTGATCTAGCATATCCAGCTTTTCTGTATATGTTTTGATATAGCCGTCCACCACTTTTAATAGCTTGGCAAACTGGGCGTCGGTATAGCGGTTTTCCGCGTCTTGCGCCTTCTTTTGCAGATATGACGCTGTGCTTTCTTCCAGGTCAAGATAGGCCTGGAACACATCGTAATCTACATACTGGTCGTTGATGTTCTCCATTGTGTAGAGGTTGTACTCCACATCGTCAAGAACGTACTTGTAGACCTTGCGGCGCTTGGCAATCACACCCATATAAAGGGCTTGCGCAAAGTGGCTGTATTTTATTTCGTTACGGTCTATTTTTTCTAGGTTCTTGCGAATTTCATCAATCTGCATACGCATGGCCAGCTCGGTTTTTATCTTTTCGTTTAAGGCCGGCATGTAGATAAATACTCCCTTGGCATACTCGTTATCCGGTATGTTTTGGTTGTCCTCTATCACAAACTCCGTGTCAAACAGCGGTACTCTATATTTTTCGCGTGCCGGGCTTTCTATGAATTTATTTAGCTCTGTAATGGCGGCGCGGGCTTGGGGCGCTGTTAAAACTTTTTCGCGTATGCCTCTTTCTATATGATCGAAGCGGACAGCTATATCTACCGGGTCGCCGTAATAGCAGGTGTAACGGTCGCGCTCGCCGTCCAGACGTATAAGCTTATATTGCAAGGCTTGCTCAAATACCTGACGAGTTTGATCGTTCTTTATACGCTCGCGATTGTTTTCGTATTCCGCCGTCCATAGTTTATCATAGTTTGGCGAGGGTAGGTTCTTCCAATTTTTTACACTGCCTTCGTATAGGTGCAAGCCTACCAGCTTATTGAGCGAAGATTCGTAAACGGCCTCGTATTCGTTAAGCTCTTTATAGCAGTAAAGTGCCACCGCAATTTTAAGGTTAAGCATGTAAAGACGGTTTACCATGCGGCTGTATTTAATGTTAGATACCCGGCCGGCCATATCACGTACCACGCTACGGATATGAGGCGCGTTAGTAGGTATGGACAGATAGGCATATGGCGGGAATTCGATATGAAGGCCGCTAGGTATATGGTTCATAGGGAACATTACCTTGGCCTGGTCGTGCAGGTTATTGACCTTATCTAGTATATACTGGTCAGAGGCTATGTTATTGTTTTTGGCCAGCATACTCAAGTAATAGTCAAGAGACTTATGCATAACATTTTGAAACTGGTTGGTTGCGAAGGCGTTTAGGTTTTCTACTATACGGTTATCCGGCCCTGGCATCCAGTTTTCGCGGTTTAGCATGTCGCGTAGTAGACGCTTTAGTGAGGCCTTGAAGTCTATGGCCATAGATGGGTCGTTATCCTTTTCAAAATTATCGCAAAAAGCCATAGCATCCACTAAATCTATAGAGAAGGCATCGGAAGTATCACGCATACGATGTTTTGGGTCTGCGAATTTATCGAACAGCTCTTTTAGGGTTGTTAGCAGTTCGCAGAGGGTGTCTATCGTTTGCTCTTGGTAGCGTGCTAGTTTTTCTGTTACTGTTTCGTAGATATGGTCGAGAGTTTCGTAGGCGGTGTTTCTGTCCATTGCTTTCATGTAGTCGTCGTTGATTTTTATTACCTGGTTGGCCTGGCTTTTTTTGCTAAATGACGATAACAGCGATTTTTGGCCAAATTTTAGCATAACGGCCTGGCGTTTTAGTTCCATGGCGGCTATATTATCGCGATGCTCCCGCTTTTGCGGAATTTCACGCTTGCGGATATTGTCTATCACGCTTAACAGGCTAAATTCGTGTAGGTCAGATAGCTCTTTATGCAGATAAAAAGGCCCGTTATCCAGGTCGGTAAAGTGTTGTTCTAGTATATTATTTTTTTCGGATAGTAGTTTATCAAAATTCTCGATAATTTCTGTGGCCTTGGTTTCGTAATGCTCTTTTAGGCGGGATAGATCTTGCTTAACCGCATCCTCTACTATATAGGGGCGCTGTATTAAGACGGAATGGTCAAAGTCTTTAAAATTACGTAGGCGGGGCTTGTCCTCTCCTAAAGCGCGTTCTAGTGAGGGTAAATCCATTTTTAGAGCCTCTAGGGTAAGCTGAGAGCTTTCATGGCTTGGGGCTTTATCGAACAGCGGCTCCATTTCGCGGAACATTTTGTAGGTTAGATGGTTTATTAAATATCCCATAGGAAGCTGAGCGCTGGCCGCTCCTACGGTGTTGTAGATGTAGTTTACGGGTTGTTTCTGTTGGTGCGTCATTAGGAAAGCTGTTTTGTTGTTCTCGATATTGGAAAGATAGGAATTTATTGTATAACTTTGCCCGTCTACGGCTTCTTCGCTGGTTATGAAGTTGATTATAGTTTCTGCGGCTACGTTCATGCAGTAGTTTTTGGCAGAAGGTAATAGCTTGCCCATTTCGTCCTTTGCGCTTACCAGATGGCATAGATCGTAGGGTGGGCGGTCGGTTTTTATTTCTAGGTCGGCATAGGTATGTTCAAACATTTCGCCGTTTTGCTCTATATTCATCAGGTAGTCTAGTTCTTTTAGGGCGGCGAAGCCGTTGGCCTTGATATTAAGCGCGGCAGAGCCATCTATTAGATTGTCGGATAGGGTTACATCCGGTAGGAATATCATACCGATATTTTCTACCTCAAAGCCTTTTTGCTCTGCAATTTTGCGTATCATGTACGGAATATCAATAAATATACCGCTACCGGTACCGCCGGCACATCCTACTAAGATAAACACGTATAGCAGGTCGTTTGCGTTGCGGTTGGCGGTTAGGCGGTTAATTTTTTCTGTTAGCAGATTAACTATTCGATTAGTATTAATGGTCAATAAAAAGCGGCCGGCTTGACGAATACCACCGGCGCCATGCTTTACTTGCTGTAAGCGCAGATTATCGGCAATCCAGTCGTGGGTGGAAAATTTGAATACCGTTTCACGATTTTTATAGATAGAGGTCAGGTTAGAGTTATCCAGTAACATAAACTCGTCGTCTGCAAAGGACATATCCATATATTTTATATTAATCAGGTTATCGTCGGTATCTATGCCAAAATATTCTACCTGCTGGGGCTTATCGGGCTTACGTGCGCCAGAGCGTGCCGCGGCGTCCGATTCTATTTTAAAATGCCTGTTGATGGCTTTTTTTACACGGATAAGCGACTCCACGCCCGTACCGCCCAAACCGACTATTAGGATAGGTTTATCTATCATTTCAGTTTTAGAATCTAAGGTGGTTATGCCGCCACCGTATTCGTAATCTAGCTCACGTAAGTCCGCCTTAGTTTCTGCCGACAGTTTCATAGTATCTTACCTCCAAGTTTAATCGTCTGTAGCTCTGTATGTCACCTCTAGTTTTGAGGTTTCGTTATTAGTAAACACCAGCCTGGTGTTATCGTACCAGTTAAACGGTTTTTTGGCGTCTATTGTGTTGCCGTAATCGTCTAGTATTTGGCAGTTGCCTTTGTTTTGTAGTTGTATGGCAGGTTCGCCGTTTACTGTGGCTGGCTCTATATATACATCGCCTAAATCTATAGATTGCAGAATTTTTGAGCTTTGGCTTTTTAGGCTAAGGCTCAGGAAGTCGTACAGGGTTGTACGGCCTGGGAAGGTCGATAGATCGGGCGCTTCTAGGGCTGTGTACATGCCGTCCTCTAGTTGTGCGCGTACCTCCAGGTAGCCGCTGAACATTGATAGCTTATCTGCCTTGCGGCGGCCCATAAACAAGACCAAAAACCCTAAAACCGCAAGTATTAACAGTATGATAGGCCATGTAGCTCGACCTTCACCCTCGTCTGTTACGATTACTTCTTGCGGGGGTGGTTCTGGGGTCGGTTCCGGGCTTGGGGTGGGTTCAGGCTCTGGCGTGGGCTCCGGACTTGGCTCTGGTTCCGGCAAATCTTCTACCTCCGCAAAGCTTGCGGTAACATAGGCGCTGGATATTTCAAAATGCGGGTGCTGTACAAAAACGGACAAATGCACAACGTCTAAATCGCTTTCCCGCAGATACTCTACGGTAAAGCTATCGCCTGTGTTTACCATAGGGATCGCGTATTGCAATTGCATAGCGCCGTCAAATACGCGAAGCTCTGCAACCGAGCCTGGGTATAATTCTTCTGGCTGTATTCTTTGATCGGCAAAAATAAAGCTGGCTGTAACCGTTACAGGCTGGGTAGGATCGTTTAAAGGCCCCGCCAAATCGTTATCTTGAAAAAGCGATACGCTTATATTTAGGTCAAAGTTATAGATTAAGTTGACTGTAATTCTGTCGTCTGGCAGACCCATAACGCTAAGAACCCAGTCGCCTACCGCTGGGTTAATGCTTTTTATCATGCTATAGCGGTTGGCGTAGGTTAGCATGTGGTTTACGCCGTCGAATTCCACTTGCTGGCCGCTTGGGTCGGCAAGCCTTACGCTTAGTAGCGGATTATCTGAAAGCATGATGATATTGGCCTCTGCCACAAAGCCGCTAGGGATAGGGATGATAATATCCACATACTCATCTTCCTCTGCAATAAACTCTGCAATTTCGGTAAGGGAAGAGCGTATGTGGTTCGCAAAAATTTCGCTAATAATAAGGGGTAAGCCCGCCGCTTCGTCTATTATGAAGCTGTGGGCTGTGGTTTGCTCTGCTATTCTGCGCAGAAAGGCAACATCAACATCGCCATGATAGTTTAAGCCTATGGTATAGATGGGCACCTCGCCGCCAAGAGCGTTAAGGGACCATTCTACATCCTGGTAGGACATTTCCGCTGTTCGTATATCTTGTGCGGGGCTAAGTTCTATTGCGCCGTCCGTAAATAACAGAATCATGGGGCTGTTGTTGGGGTCGCCCTGTTCTATCATCATTTCTGCGGCGGTGCGCAAGGCCAGGCCTATGTCTGTCCAGCCACCGTATTGGAAGCCGGATATGGTGCGGCGCAAAGCATCCCGCTCCTGTGGAGTATTAACTGGGCTTAATGGAATCACTGTATGCAATACATCCGTAAATTCTACTATCCCGATGCGGGAATTTCTTGTTTCCATCATATCTATGAACAACTGAGCCGCCTCTATGGCGGTGCGTTCCCTATCCGATTCCCGCATAGAGCCGCTTGTGTCGATTACTAAAATGGCGTCGATACCATCCCGCGCCTCTGCTCCAAAGGCAGGGACTGCGCGAAAACAGAGCGCTAATAATAGAAATAACGTCACGCCGACAAATAAACGACACCTAAAAAATCTATGGCTTGTCATTAATAACAGTTCCTTTCCCTTCGTGCTAATCTTCCACAAAGGTATTCTAATACAAACATATGCACTTTGTCCATTAAAATGTTTAATTTGTCAAAGCATTCAAAAAACCCTGTATTTCCTCTTCTGTTCCTATGCTTACGCGTATGTAGCCGCCCATGCCAAATGCCGAACCAGATCGGATTATGTAACCTTTTGCCAATAGCTTCAGATGTATGTCGTCATTTTTTACGTTTGTCATCACAAAATTAGCCTGGGAAGGGATGCTTTCAAAGCCTTTTTTTGCCATGAAGTCGATTAAGGCTTCTTTTACTCGCAGATTTTTTTCAAAACTTGCCCGTACAAAATCTTGGTCGGTAAGTGCGGCTATGCCTGCGGCTTGGGCTTGGCTGGTTACGTTAAATGGCGGGCGTATTTTCTCCATTTGCGTAATAATAGCGGGATCAGCCACGCCAAAACCGATACGGAACGAGGCCAGGCCGTATATTTTAGAGAATGTTTTAAGTAGCATTGCGTTGGGGTATTTTTTTAGAGTTGTTTGTAAGGTATTAGGGAAATCTGGCGCGTTTACGTATTCCTGATAGGCTTCGTCAAATACGACAAGTATGTTGGCGGGTACTTTTGCCATAAAAGCGTCTTGCTGTTGCTGGGTGATATATGTACCGGTCGGGTTGTTTGGATTACAAATAAAGATCAGCTTTGTGCGGTCTGTAATGGCCGCCAGAATAGCATCCAGGTTAAAAGTATGCTCGGCCAGGGGCGCGTATACCATTTTGCCGTCCATGGCTTCTACGGCTATGGCGTATTGTGAGAAGGTGATAGAGGCGGTAATTGCCTCATCGCCCGGCTCTATGAAGGTTTTGCCAAGCATGGCAATAACCTCGTCAGTGCCGGCACCGAAGATTAAACTTTCTTTTGAAATATCATAAAATTTACTGACCGCTTCGCGAAGGTCATCGCAGTAGCCGTCCGGATACAGAGAGGCGTTTTCAAATGTGGTCATAACCGCATTGCGCACTACCGGGGAACATCCGTATGCGTTTTCGTTTGCGTCTAGTTTTGCTTTTAGATTATCTATCGGACGGCTTGGTAGGTAGGCTCTCATGGGCTCTAGTGAGGTTCTGAATTTTATCATAATCGCACTCCTAGTATATTTTTTGCCCATTATACCATAAATAGTTTAAATTTTACAAATGTAAGGATATATAAAACACTGCGCCGTTATTATTTTCGGCTGTTATGCGGCCTCCCATGCTTTTTATTATGTCTTTGCTTATGGCTAAACCCAGGCCGTAGCTGCCATTTTCGCCTTTATAAAAGCGCTCGAATATGCGGGGAAGGTCGCCGGGTTTTATGCCATCGCCGTCGTCCTGGATTCTGATGTACGCTGTGGTGGCTTCGGCGTGGTAGCTTACGGTAATTTCGCTTGCGGCGTGGCGTATTGCGTTGGTTAGGATATTTGTAATTGCGCGTTCTAGTTTTTCGTAGTTGGCGTTTATGGTAATTTCGTCAGATGCGTTTAGTGTCATTATTTTATTTGCGGCCAGCGCAAGCGGTTTAACACGTTCGCAACAGTCATTTAGTAGGCTGGGTAAGCTTAGCGGGTGTAGTTCATCTTCCTGCGCGGCTATGTTGCTGTCCATTCGTGAGGCGTATAGTAGCTCGTCTACTAAGCTTGCCATTTTATGGCCTTCTGTCAGGATAATTTCCGCACCTTCGTTTTTGTCGAAGGTGTCGTCTAGTATGCCTTCCGCAAAGCCTTGAATCGACATAAGCGGCGTACGCAGTTCATGAGAAGCATTTTGGAAAAATTGTTTTTGCTTCGCTTCGTAGGCTTGAAGCATATCAGACATATTGTCCATACTTTTGGAAAGCTGGGCAAATTCTAGGTCTTTAAACGTGCCGGCTTGCTCTTGAAAATTGCCGCGTCCTATTGTTTCGGCGTAATTACAAAGCCGTGTAATTGATTGATTAAAGCTAGAGGATAAGGAAAGGGTAATAGCAAGCCCAAATAAACCCGAAACCACCAGCAGTATTCCAAGAATTTGATTCATACGATTAGTAAATGTCATGGCAGAGCTTATGTCGCTATACATTAAAATTGTCATTTCTCCGTCAGCGTCAAAGTGGCGCTGGGTGCTTACATAGAAGGTTGCGTCACTTACACGTAACCTTTGCATACCGTCATTGTTAAAGCGATTGGGGTTTTGCCTGTAGTAATCGGTTATAAAAACGATTTCCGCTTGCTGAGCTTCTGACAAAAAGTCAAAGTTAGGTGATATTATTTGCTGGTGATCGTCAATAATTATCATGTTTGAATCTACAATGGAGGTACGCGGTCTTATGTTAAAAGTAGTAACAAAAGTCCCTTCTTCAATTGCAATATTGGAAATACCGGAGCTTACGCCGAAGGATATAAATACATCTGCCATGTCGCCGTGTAGTTCTCGTTCGGCTACGCTTCTTATATAGTTGCTTGCCATCACATTAAATAAAAAATATACCACAAGAAAACTAATAAAAATTACACCCGTGTAGTTAATAATAAGTTTGCGTGTAAAGCTGTTCATTTTTTCACCTTCATTCTGAAACCGTGCCCCCATATTGTCTCAATATAAGCACTGCTTTTTTCTAGTTTTTTACGCAGACGCTTTACTGTTGCATCGGTGGCCCTAGTTTCGACTATATTATCGTAACCCCATATTTTGTTAAGTAATTCTTCTCGGGAAACGGCCTTGTTTTGATTTTCCAGCAGATAAGCCAGTAAGCTAAACTCGGTATTTGTAAGTGTTAATTCTGTGTTGCCGCAAAAGGCTGTGTATTTTTCTGGGTATATTTTGATGTCGGCAAAGCAGATTGCTTCTTCTTCAATTTCTTCTGTATCCATGGCTACCCTGCGTAACATTGCCTTTACACGCATTGTTAGCTTAACCGGGCTAAAGGGCTTCGTAAAATAATCGTCACTGCCTAGGGTGATGCCGGATATATAGTCCTCGTCTGTATCGCGGGCGGTTAGCATTATTATAGGTACTTTTGATAGAGCCCTCAACTTTGTACATATAATCAGCCCGCTACTGCCGGGCATCATAATATCAAGCACCACAAGATCGCAGGGTGCTTGGGTAAAGGCTTCGTATAGCTGGTCGCCGTTTTCAAAGGCCGATACTTTGTATCCTTCTTTTTCGAGATATGTCCGTATTAAAAGACGGATGTTTTTTTCGTCCTCGGCAACGTAGATTGACTGCTTCATATAATTTCCCTCTCCTATGTGGTGATTATAGCACGTAAAAAAGGCGATATTTTCTTTTGTCGCAATTTTGTTGCAATTTGCGGCTGATTTTGCCTCATATTTGTTTGTAACATTTAGGCTAGGAGGAATGACAATGAAAAAATTACTACTAGTTTTATTGCTGTGCCTAAGCGCTTGCGCAAGCCCGGCGGCCTATACGGTAACAGGGCGCTTTGTAGAGCTAGATATTACCCCGCCTATTGAGAATGGGGGGCAAATAATTCATCTACTCGCCGCAGACGGTACTTTATATGCTTTTGATGAAGGTTTACAAAACCGCTACACCAGCCATGATAAAGGTATTACATGGCTACAATCTGCCGGGCCGGGAAGCGATACAGACCGTTTTATGGAGGTACAAACGGCGGGTTTATTAACTGACGGACGGCTACTTGTGTATCTGCGTGGCGAAGGAATGACCGCCATAGCGCCAGACGGCACAACACAGCATGTTCCGATGACAGAAATTGACGCGGGTATAGCCGAAGGCGAGGATTTTAACGTCCACCTAATAAAGGTGCTGGATGACGAACGTGTACTACTTACATATAGCGTGGATTGGATTGCGCGTTTTATGCGCGAACAAGAGCCAAACGGTAACACAGTCACCGTAAGAGGCGACGGCGGCGGCGGCATGAACTTTGGCGTTATGGAAGATGTTACCGCCATACATCAGCTTAGCACGGGGCGGGAGTTATCCCGTATTCCCCATGTGGGGGAAATCATGCCCTTGGGGGCAAATACCCAGGGCGATATATACACCATTGCATATCACAATCTAGTACGTTATAACGCAAACGGCTATGCAGATACTTTATTATACGGCACGGCCTTTGCCTTTGGCGCGCCCGGCGGCTTTACGACAGAGCTTTCTTCATTTGCAAACGGGGGGTTTATCGCCAATGTAACAAACCGCTTATATAAATATATCTGGGACGAAAACGCAAGAATAGACCCTAACAAAGTTTTGAGTATTTGGGCGCTTGAAGATAACGCGCTGGTACGCGCCGCAATTACCGAGCTATGGGGGCAAAATCCGGAAGCGGACATCACTTTTGAAATAGCGCCAATTGATGATATACGCGCATTAAATACGCGCCTATTAAGCGGAAACGCACCGGATATTATTATTTTGGACGGCACGCCCATGGACAGCTATATAAATCGCGGGATGCTTCTTGATCTTAGCGGGCTGGTTGATATTAACGATATGTACCAAAACTTGATACCAGACGGGCATTTATACGTAATCCCCACTCAGCTTTTGATCCCTATGATTATTAAAACGGCAGACGCACAGCTAGAAGATGCCGCCTTTGACGATTTAGAAGAGTTATTTCACATACTATGGCAAGCCAAGGCCGCGTCTTTTATCCACGACAACCAATTAAACTCGCATATGCTGGAAGAATTTTTACATACAATACAAAGCATATACGAAAATATAGAGGAACAAGATTCCATAAGAGGCGGCATATTTGTATCAGTAAGCAACGGCAGAAGAGGAAGGACAAATATTATGCCAGGCTCGCTAACGCAATTTATAATGGAAAACACTGATATAGCCGCATTTGAGGCCAGCAACATAATGCTTTTGCACATGTTTATGCGGCGTGATAATTCTCAGCTTGCTCTATTCCCAACGCCGGTACAGGGTGCTTGGGTTCCGTCTACAGTAGTTGGGGTTTCCGCAGATACTCAGGTAAAAGATTTTGCCCTAACATTTGTAAATACCATGCTTTCCCAGGAAGTGCAAAAATTAAACCACGGGGAAGGATTACCCGTTATGCGCGGCGCTGTAGCCTGGCAGATAGATCAGATAAACGAGCAAATGCCGCTAATGGATATGCCTACCTTTGATTTGGATTTTAATAAATTTATCGAGCAATTAAAAACACCCGCACCAACAGAGGCCACCCTACGCGAGCTGATATGGCAAACAACAGAACGGCTGGCCACAGAACAAATTAGCCTGGAAGGAGCAGTTAGCGAAATTGAGCAAAACATTAGGAATTACCTGGCAGAACGCTCGTAAGAGCGTGAAGAACGTGCGTAAGAGCGAAGGTTTAACAGCGCTTGTATTCTTTGCGCCAAGCTTTTTGGGTATTTTGGTATTTTTCCTTATCCCCTTTGCCGATACGGTACGCCGCAGTTTCTTTGATGTACGCGGAGTAAATTTTATTGGCTTAGATAGCTATGTTTCGGTGTTTAATAACGCGGCCTTTCGCCTTGCGGCAGTTAATACATTGCGCTTTGTTGCCATTTGTATTCCTTTGCTGTTGTTGCTTAGCCTTGCTGTGGCTTTGCTACTGCGCTGTGTACGCCCTTTTGGTAGTTTGCTTAAAACCAGCTTTTTGCTACCCATGGCCATACCCGTTGCTAGTATCGCATTTCTTTGGCAGTTGATGTTTAGCGAATTTATGGCTTCTGATGCGGCCTTTTGGGTGCTGGTTTTTACTTATGTTTGGAAGAATACGGGCTACAATATGATTTTGTGGCTTGCGGGTTTGGATAGTATCTCCGACACTTTATACGAGGCCGCTTATGTTGACGGGGCTAGTAAATTGCAGAGCTTCCGCTATATTACCCTACCCTGCTTGTTACCCACTATCGGCATTGTGTCTATTTTATCGCTGTTAAACAGTTTTAAGGTGTTTCGCGAAGCCTATCTTGTGGCCGGGCCTTATCCTCATGACTCTATGTATCTACTGCAACATCTGTTTAACAACTGGTTTGTTCGCTTGGATATTAGCCGTTTAAGCGCGGCGGCTACTCTTATGACGGCGGTATTGTTGGTAATTATTCTTATTATGCGGAGATTTTTGGATGAAAAAGATGAGTTTTAAACTTGCGTATATTCCACTGGCCGGGCTTGCATTTCTTGTATGGTGGGTGCTTTGGTTTATGCTGATGGGTAGCTTAATGAGCCTGGAAGAGCTTAGCGCTATTATAAACGGGCGCTTGGTTTGGCCTATTATTCCCACATGGCCTACCTTACAGCCGCTAGTACAACTGCTTTTAGATACACCGCATTTTTTTGTGATGTTTTGGAATACCTTCCGGCTGGTTGTACCTTCCGTGCTTGGCCAGTTGCTACTTGCCGCGCCGGCGGCTTGGGGCTTGAGCAGATTCCGCTTTCGCGGGCGTAAAATCTTGGTTACGGTTTATATTGTGCTGATGCTTATGCCCTTTCAGGTGACTATGGTGCCTAACTTTTTGGTGATGGATCGCCTGGGCTTAATGGACAGCGTTTGGGCGGTTATTTTGCCCTTTGCCTTTTCGGCCTTTCCTGTATTTATTATGATTAAAGGCTTTGATGCCGTGCCTTACGCGCTTTTGGAGGCGGCTTCTATTGATGGCGCAAATTCATTACGTACTTTTGCTTTTATTGGGCTTCCCTTGGGTTTGCCCAGCATTATAGCGGCTTTGGTGCTGGGCTTTTTGGAGGTTTGGGGAGCGATTGAACAGCCCATGATATTTTTAAGAGACCCGGCGGCTTGGCCTTTGTCTTTGTTTTTGCCGCAAATTGTGGCGGAAGAACTTGGGCTTGCTATGGCGGCCTCGCTGTTGATGCTACTGCCCGCCGTGCTGTTTTTCCTGTTTGGACAAAAGTATCTGGAGCTGGGCATACAGAGCGCCGGAATTAAGGAGTAGTGTATGAAAAATATTATTAGATTTTTTGTTATATTGCTTGCTCTAACCCTAATAGCAAGAGGAACAGCCGGGGCGACCCTTCCCCGTGTAAGCCTTGCAAGCCCGGAGCGGGCTGAAATTATCGACTCAATAAGAGGGCAAGCCACAGTATACGCCAGCGATAACATAGAAATTACGGTGCTTGAGGGCTTGCGCATAGCTGAAACGCATGTAAATACAGGACAAAGCATAAAGCCCGGCGATCCCATAGCCACTTTTGACATGGATTACCTGGAAGAATTACATATACGTAAATCCGCAAGCCTAAGCCGTATGGAGCTGGATCTGCAAGCCTTAGATCACGATGCCAGCGCGATAAATAACGCCTTACGCAATTTAAACCGCGCACAGGCCGATTACAGCGCCGCGCAAGCTAGTGATTCGTCGGACACCCTTCGCAATTACCAACGGGCTTTGGAAGATTATTTCGATACGCTTGTACAAGGAAACGCGGAAATTTCTTTGGCCCTACAAGCATTGCAAAATATAAGCGATGCCCAACTACAAAACGCTAAGCGCAACCATGAGCGGGCTATAGAAGATTACTACATCACCCGCGCCCAGGGAGAAGAAGAAATTGCCGCCGCCCGCAGAAGAAGAGAATCCACCGCAGACCGTTCTGCTGTAGAAAACGCGCAACGGGCTCTACAGCGGGCAAGAGAGGATTACCACAGCGAAGAAAACCGGATTGCCGCCACAAGGCGTATAGAAGATGCCGAAGCCGCGCTTTCTCAGGCACAACGCGTAGTAAGAAACATCACGCAAACAGAACGGGATCAAGCGGCGCAAGCGCTGGAAGATGCACAAAACCGAGCCGCAGAAGCAATATTTACAGCCCAGCGCAGGGTAGAAGATACAGAAAGCGCCTTATCCCAAGCGCAAGCGGCCTTAGATGACGCGCTATCCCAGGCACAAAAGGCCTACGAAGCCGCCAGAACCCGCGCCGCAGATAACATCCAATCAGCAAGGCGAAGAATGGAGGATGCCGAAGCCGCCATACAAAACACAATTGACGCAGAAAACAACAATCGCCTAAGCGCGGCAAGGCAGGTAGAGGACGCAAGCCTTGCCCTAGCAAACGCCAGGCAACAAGCCGAAGATACGGCAATAGATAACCGCATTACCGCCACAACTTTGCGCTTAGACATAGCCACCAAGCAAGCAGAAATATATACGCTGGAAAATCTGATCGCCGCAGATGGCGTACTTTACGCAAATTACACAGGAACAGTCTCTTATATAACACAAACAGGGGAATCGCCTATAGTTACCCTACGCGACACAGAAGGCGGCTTCCATGCCCAGCTAACGGTAGAACGCAGGCAAGCAGAGCGCCTTTATGTGGGTAGCGAAAGCGAAGTAACAAGCGGGCGCGGCAGTATGTTTTTTATGCCTACGGTTACGGGAATAGTATCAAGCATTTCCGCCCCAGACGACAACGACCGCGTAAGCGTAACTATTACCCTACCGGAAGATGACTGGCACACAGGGCAACAAGTAGACGCACAAGTAATTTTAAGCCGGGAGAATTTTGATTTTAGCGTGCCTATTTCCGCGCTACGTTCAGATAATATGGGTTATTTTCTGCTGGTGAAGGAACAGCACAGTACCGTAATGGGGCTACAAAATGTGGTATTGCGCGTAAATGTAACGCTAATCGCCTCTGACGAGGAAAGAGCATCGGTATTAGGCGCTATAGACCGCAACAGCCAGATCATAACAGGTAGTAACAAGGCCGTAAGCGTAGGCGACAGAATACGGGTGGAGTAGTCATGAGGCTAATAATCTGCTGGTGTGTTATGGCTGTGCTTCTTTTTTTGGGATTTAGGGAAGCTGAGGCGATAGGCCGCTTTTCGTACATATCTTTACGTTATGCTACGCCGATTAGCGGGCAGACGGCTTTTGTGGCGCGGCAATATGCTATTTCTAATGGTGAAGATAATATTTTTTGGCCAACTTTTTGGCGCGAGGATATGGCGAAGCTTAATGATCTGTATGTTAATATGCTAAGTTTTTCGGGAGATGCTACTTTGGTGTGGCCTGCTTATTATATAGCGGGAACCGCGCCCGGTGTGGTGGATGGGCATGGCATTGCGGTTTCGGAGACTCTTGCTCATCGTTTTTGGGGTAGTATTGATATTATTGGGATGCCTGTGTATGTAGATGGCTCGCCGCGTGTTGTGCGAGGTATTTTTAAAGGTAGAGCAGAGCTTGCGCTTTTACCCTTTCATATAGAAGATATAACGCAAAGCTGGACGGGGGTGGAGCTTGCCGGGGCTACGCGTCATGCCAGCCGTAGCAGTGTAGTAAGCTTTGCCCAAGCCGCCGGGCTGGGGATGCCGGATACGATTATTACGAGCGGGGTACATGTGCTTGCTAGTTTTATGGCACTGTTTCCTGTTGGATTGCTTGCTGTGTTTGGTGTGGTGATGCTTATTAAACATATGCGTGTTTATTATAGCTGGCTACTGTTAGGCGCTTTGGTTGTTTTTGCGCTGTGCCTTCCGTTTTTGCTTGACTTGCTACCGCCGCAGTTTATACCTAATAGATGGAGCGATTTTTCGTTTTGGTCGGCTTTGGCGGGGCAGGCCGGGGAAAGTATGCGGGAGTTTCTTGGCGTTAAGCCTACTTTGCGTGATGTGGAGATTAGGGTGCATTTGGTTAGGCAGACGGGGGTATTGATTGCGGGTGTGATGTTATGTGCTGGTGGGGTTATTATGTTTAAGGGCTAGTTTATATCCTAAAGAATTTATAACCGTAGTTAGTGTAAGCAAGGTAGGATTGCCATTTTCGCTAAAACTGGTATATAGATGCTCCCTGGCAAGGCCGGTTTTGTTTGCTATATTCATCATGCCTTGAGCTTTGGCGGCATTACCAATCGCTTTTGTAATTTGTTTAGGATCGCCAGTTTCAAAAGCCACTTCAAGATAAGCGTCAATATCCTCTTGGCTTTCTAAAAACTCGCTGGAATCCCAACGGCTGATTTTTAGTTGTTCGTCCATTTTAACTTTCCTTTCAGTTCCTTGGCGTGGTCAATGTCCCTTTGCTGGGAAGATTTATCTCCACCACACAGTAATAATATCCATTGGGCGTTTACTTGACAAAGGTACAATCTGTAACCCGGGCCATAATCTATTTTCTTTTCGTATACACCTTCGCCGACCGATTCCATTTTTCCCATATTGCCATCTTCCATTCGGTCAATATGGTTCATAATAATAGCTCTGGCGCGCCGATCTTTGAGCTTTCTTAGCCATTTTTCAAAAATATCTGTTTTGTCAATAATCATCATTGGTTTATTGTAACTTATATCTTACAAAAGTCAACTAGTATACGTGGTGAGGACATTAAAATTGCAGGGGTCAGTTGGTGACTGTGAGTCACCAACTGACCCCTACCCTAAACCAAGCCGTATTACGGTGCAGGTGTAAACTCTATTTTGAGCGTCATATCCATTGCGGAAGCAAGACGCTTTAATGTATTAAGTGACGGATTACCGTTGCCATTTTCCAATCTACTAATATCGCCCTGTGCGATTCCTGTACGCTCAGATAACTGTTTTTGGGTCAAGCCAGTTGACTTTCGCGCATCAATAATAGCTTGAATGATTGCAAACTCTGGCTCTAAGGCATCCCATTCAGCCCGCACTTCCGGGTTTTGTAATTGCTTTTCAAGAAATTTATCCCATGCGCTCATTATTTGTTCTCCTCTCTACTCAGGTATTCAGCCCGATATTTTTTGGCACGATCAATTTCAGATGGCGGTGTTTTTGACGTCTTTTTTACAAATCCGTGGGTTAAAATAGCTTTTCGTCCAACCATAAAAAAATATAATACCCTCGAAATATCTGTGCCAGCTTTTGCTCGAACTTCAAAAATCCCATCTTCCAAATGCTTTGAGTACGGTTCCCGAAGCTCCGAGCCGTTTAGCCGTAACATATGGACTGACCGAAGAACTTTAGCCATCATCTTAGGCGTTAGACTTTCAATGAAAACCTCGGCGGGTTTTGTGCCATCTGCCAAATCGTAAAAATCGACATCAAATTTTGGTTTCTGCAATCGCACCCCGCCTACCTTTGTAGTCTATGTAATCATTATATGTGCTATAGCCCATATTATCAAATAGCCAAAATATGCACAACCCCATTAACCTCATCCCAAAGAACATTCGCCCCCAAAGCCTGGCTTACAAAAGCAAGCGGCACAAAAGTACGGCCGTCAACTATCATGGCTGTGCCCATATTATTAGGCAAAGGCTCGCCAATCGGCAAGGTAAATGAAGTATTACCACGAACAAGAACAACCGCCTGACTACCCGGACGCCAGTTAGTTTGTACACCTAAAGTTTCAGCCACCATACGAAGCGGAATCATCGGCTGGCCGGAAGCCGGGTCAACAAAAGGAGCGGCCTGGGCAGCGCGGGATATTCCGTTTATATTAACGACCGGGTTATCGACATATAAGCGCAAGCGTACTCGCTGAATACTCAGTTGCGCACCTGGCGAATGTGAGGTTCCCAGCGTAAACAGAAGCGGAACAAAAGCCCGGTCATGTTCTCGAAATCTGAGGTATTATTCGTTACAAGGGTATACCCATTCACCATTGCAAAGGCAGCTATGAGAATATCAGAATCCTTCACAGTGAACCGCAGTAAATCCGGGCGGCCTGTTGCCATGCCGATGGAGGCATATCCTCCATGTCGCAATTTGCACAGATGATATTATAAGCAGCTTCATGTGATTGTATTTGTTTAATGAATAGCCCTCGGCGCACTTCATAATCCACGAAAGGCGGGATAATGAGCCGCGAACCTTGATGTACTGCTTTTTCCCGCTGCCCTTTCACTGCGGGCGTGCCGCGCATGAAGTGGATAATGGTATTTGTGTCCAACGCATAATCCATGCCCGCTATGCCCCCTCAAAATTGATCAGTTCACGCCCACAGTTGCCTCGGGGGAAATCTTCAAAACGGGGCAGTTCCGGCATCGAGGCAACGAGGCTATCAAGCTCTGCCCATGTGTCGGGCTTTTCCTGTAAAGGTTCGTCTAAAATGGTGATAATGACCCGGGAATAATCAATTACATTAGCGGGGAGTTTTAAGGGATGGATTGCTCCAGCCTTGTAATATCCTTCTATGGCCTGCATGACATCAACTCCAATCTATGTGCTAAGCATACCAAAACCTCCTGCATGGGGCAAGAAAATGAAAGCGAATACTTGACAAACCTACAACCAATATCCATCTACGTTTCACAAACCACCGCATACCTACAATACCTACAATGCAAATTAACACTAGGCGCAATAGCCCCACTAACCATCCTCCCCCCTATCTCCTTAACCTGATCCTCCACAGCCTGGCACAGCCCCTCAAAGCCCTCCGCATCAGCAACAGACGAGCTTTTACCAAAGCTACCGTCCTTCTTAATAGACACAGGAATAACCACAGACTCGCCTGTTTCTTGCAAATGCTTGTCCATGCCTACCACATTATCTTCTTCTGCCAGCACAAGCCCGGACATTTTAAACTGCTTCAATAGCATAGCCTCCAAGACCGCTGGCTCTAGCTTTTCGTCCACGGCCAAAATCGGATCATCTATATTAAAATAAAACACCCCACCCGGCTTCTTATCAGAACGGCTTATAAGCGCGTTCATATATAGAAGCAACTGCAACTGGAAGCCGCTCTGCACTTCTTCTACAGAAAAGCGGGTCGCTCCTGATTTATAATCTATAATTTTAACATAATCGCCCAGCACATCCACACGGTCTATGCGGCCACTTACTATCATTTGTCTATTTTCCAGCGGTATAACAATGCCGTCTATTCCCGTTTCTATCCCGGCGGTTTCAAACTCGCCGCGCCTGTACTGCTCGCATAGCGCCCATAGCGATACCGAACATATACTTTTTACCCTCTGCAAAATATACATATTACGAGCGCTACTTCTCAGCACGTGGTCAGATTCTCCCTGCAAAACCTCTTCCGCGTAGTTATTAACTATCTGCGTAAGATCGTCACGGCTGGCTGTTTGCCAGGCTTTATTGCGGCTAAGTTCCTCCGTAGCCTTGGCCAGCACATCATGATAAAGAATACCCAAATCCATAGGGCGCACCTCATATATAGCCCGCTCCCTGGCCGATAAATTATAATTCATAAAATACGCAAAAGGACAACGGGCATAAGATTCTAAGCGTGACGCAGAGGTCTGAAAGCTATCGCCATACAATATCGCCGCAGATTCCCGCGATAGATTCACAAGCTCTGGAGATGCCTCGCCTATCAAAATTTCGCTTGATGTAGAAGCTGTCCCTTCACGCAAATTCGGAAAAATCTTCTTAAGCCTGGCAATAACCGGCGAAGGCCGCAAGGGTTTTCCGTCAGATCCGGCCCTGCTGTACGATAAAATAAGCGTTTCCCTCGGCTGGCTTAGCGCGGTATATAAAGCCAGCATATTATCGCTAAACTGCCTGGGAATATCCGGCGCTAGTTCCAGGCCTGTGCTTGTTAGTTCTGCTCGCTCGTCCTCGGTAAGCAGACTTCCCCCGGCGGCGGGCGGCGGTAATAGCCCATCGTTAGCGCCCAATACCCACAAAGCCTTTATTTCAGGATAGCGCGAACGGCCTATATCACCCATCACTACCTGATCCAAAGAAGGCGGTATCAAACCCATATCCGCAGATTTTAAACCGGCTTCCAAAATATCGCCGAATTCTTTTATTGTAAGCGTATCCTCGCCTAAAATCTCCACCAGCTTATCAAATATCTCGCCAATGCGCGGCCATATCTGCCTGTGCCAGCGTGCCTGTTCTTGATCTTCGCAGTCGCTAAGCAAGCCCTCTAGCTTTGCCGGAATATCCAAAAAATACAGCCAATCGTATATCTGCTTCGCAAAGCCCGCTACGCTGTTACTCTCTTCCGGCTTTATTATTAGCTCTTGTACTCGTAATCTAATATCCTCAAAATCTTGCCACTCCACGCGCCAGCGCCAGGCCTTTATTCCCCTTGCCAGCACGTAGTTTTCCAGCCGGTCAATTTCATCTATCGGCAAGCCCGTAAAGCCCGTTTTTAATAACCTAAAAACCCCCTCATACTGCCAATCCCAAACCGCTACATCTATAGCGGCTCTTATAAGCTCTGTAAGAGGGTGCGACAGTAGCCCCATTTTGCTATCTATAAAAAGCGGAATTCCATAAGGCTCAAATATATTACGCGCAAGCTTCTCGTAACTCGCCAAATCGCCGCATAGCACGGCTATATCCTTAAAACGCCAGCGCTTTTCTTCTAATACATTCCGCTTAATCCATTCCGCTACGCTTGTTAATTCTGCGGCCTTATCTTGCATCGCCAAAATCTCAATATCACCCCCAAAAGACGCCTGTGAAGGCTTGGGGAAGAGCCTTGTAACTGTTTGCAAATCTGCACTTTCAGTACGTTTGATTTCCTTTAAAAATATCGGGGCATTAACAGTAACTCCCCTACTCTCTGCCAGCTCTCGCAGTTTCTTTAAACTACGCTTAGTAGCGTAAAAAAAATCTAACTCGCTTGCAAGGGCCTCGGAAGCATTATCCATCGTAAGGGTAATAGTAATATCACGCGCCAGGCTCATTAACTTTGCCAAAACCAATAGCTCGCCCGGCGTAAAATCCTTAAAGCCGTCCACCCAAAACATACCATCCCGCAGGTAGTCTGATTCTTCCAAAATATCAGAAAGCAACTCAAGCGTTTCGCCCGTTACCAGATAGCGGCCTCTGATATTTTCCCGGTAGCGGCGCAGAATCTCTGCCAAGTCCGTAAGCTTAGCGCTACGATTCTCCAAGTCAGAAGGCGCTATGGTATACTGCGAAAACTCTGTAATAGTCTGCGATAACTTTTCAATAAAACCGGGCATCTTAATAGCGCGGCTACTGTAGAAGGAAAGCTGGCATTCCTGCAAAATTTTACGCAACAGCATGTGTTTAGCGGTATCGTTAAGCTGTTTAGTAGGCGCACCGCCGCTATTTGCGAAAACATGATAAGCCAGGCGTCCAAAACTAAGCGCCTGCGCCCGCATAATTGCGGCAGAGGGCGATTTATTAACCAGCATCCGCTCCGCTTGCAGGGAAGATTGTTCCGGCACAATATAAAATGACGCCTCGCTATTCTCGGTAATAGCGTCTAAGCAATAAGTGGTTTTGCCTGAGCCGGGTAGCCCAATAACAAAAGTGACAGCCACGTAAGTCCCTCCTAGTATTTGCACATAGTATCACAAAACCGGGACAATTAGTATCAGTTGAAATTTACAAAAATTCAGTATATTCTGTAGGCGGAGGTGTTTTATGTCACCAGAGGATAAATGGGAATTTGAAGATTATGCCTATACAATAACCGGGCTAATAGTTATAATATGTCTGGTTGTGCCGGAAATACTGTATAATCAATTCGGCATAAGTATTTTAGGCGGGGCTTTGGATACCGATTTAGGTGATATTCATATGTTCCGCGCAACATCGCCTTTGCTGTTTTTGCTGACCACGGCAGTCTGCTTTGCCAAAGATGCAATTGTTGCAAGAAGAGACGGCGGTTATAAAGGCTCGCTATTTACCCATACCTTTGAATCCCTTCTTGAGGACGCAATTTACATGGGTATTACTACCATAATGGTATACGCCGCGGTATTTACAGACGCCATGTATGTTTCCTGGCTGGCCGGGCCTGTTACTTGGGTTTTGTTTATTTTTATATTCCCGCTGGTGAAGAAAAGAAGGCGCAAAATAGAAGATGTTGACGATCTAAATTTGCCCTGGCTTATGATGGCTATATTCGCGGTGGGGCTAATAGCCGAGGCTATTACAAGGGCGTGGATAGCCTTCCCTATGGCCTGGCTTATTATCTGCGGCTTTAAATTATTTGATTGTATACGGGAAAGAGACGGTACGCCAGATAGCCTGTTTAATATTTTATATTATTCGTTTTTTATAATACTTTTGGCGGTGGGGATAGGCTTTGATTACTGGATGGCGTCTTGGGTGGCGTTTCCTTTTGCACTTTTCATTTGTTGGCTTAAGAATAAATATAGGCAATTAACTACTGAAAGGGATGGTTATAAATGACAAAGAACTACGTAGCAAACTACCCCCGCCCCCAGTTTGTACGGGATAATTGGGAAGATTTAAGCGGAAAATGGTTCTTCCGCTTCGATGACAGCAAAACAGGCTACCAGGAAAAATGGCATGAAGGTTTTGAGGATCAAGAGATTTTGGTGCCCTTTACCTACGAAACCAAAATGAGCGGCATAAACATTCAGGATCATCATGAATGTTGCTGGTACAGCCGTACATTTGAGGCAAAAGCGGGCGACGGCCATATGCTATTGCACTTTGAAGGTAGCGATTATCTAACAACAGTGTGGATAAACGGGCAAAAGGCCGGCAGTCATGAAGGTGGCTATGCTCGCTTTAGTTTTGAAATCTCGAAGTATCTTACAAGCGGCAAAAACACGATAACTGTATGCTGTGAAGATAGCATGGACAGATGCCGCCCTCGTGGAAAACAGCGCTGGCTTAAGGATAATTTCGGTTGCTGGTACGTACAAACCACAGGCATATGGAAGCAAGTTTGGCTTGAAGAAGTACCGGCTCTTAGGCTGGATAGCGTGAAAATTACGCCGGATTTTGATACTTCATCTGTCATTTTAAGCTACAGTGTTAATGCCCCGGCCGATGATTGTTTTATTGAGGCCGAGGTTTCCTACAAGGGGCAGGTAGTGGCCTATCAAAAAATCCAAATGGACGGAGAGCATAAAGACACAAGCATCGACCTTACCAGCAACAACGCGCAGTGGGGCGTTTATACCTGGAGCCCTAATAATCCTAATCTATATGACATTGATTTTAAAGTGATACGCGGCGGACAAGTTGTGGATACGGTCGGCTCCTATTTTGGCTTGCGGAAAATCAGTATACAGGGCAGTAAGGTTTTGCTTAATAACAGTCCTCTTTACCAGAAGTTGATTCTTGACCAGGGCTACTGGCCTGATAGCGGTTTAACCCCGCCTTCTGAGAAAGCTTTAATAGAGGATATAGATAAGATTTTAGAGCTGGGCTTTAACGGTTTAAGAAAGCATCAAAAAACCGAGGACGAGCGCTTTGCTTATTGGTGCGATGTAAAAGGGATGCTTATGTGGTGTGAATCGCCATCGACTTATTTTTATAATGATTTAGCGGTGGAGAGGTTTACCAAAGAGTGGATAGAGATTGTGCGTCAAAATTATAATCATCCGAGTATTATAGTATGGACGCCGTTTAATGAGTCTTGGGGCGTTGCTAATATTAAGGTGAATCAGGCTCAGCAGTATTTTGTTACTGGGGTTTACGGAGTAACTAAGGCTATGGATATTATGCGCCCGGTTATTACTAATGACGGCTGGGAGCATACTTGCTCGGATATTATTACTTTGCATGACTATCAGCAAGATAGCAGGCTTTTTGCGAAAGTGTTTGCTGATAGGGCTAAGATTCTTAATAATGAAGGAACAATGAGCCAGGGTAAATTTCCCTTTGCTGAGGATTGGCGGTATCAGGGTCAGCCGGTTCTTATTAGTGAGTATGGCGGCATAGCTATAGCCGGAAGAGATGAAGATGGCTGGGGCTATGGGGAACGGGTGAAGGATGAAGCTGGCTTGGTGGAAAGGTATGGAGCGCTTACGAAAGCGATTATGGATATGGAGTATGTTTGCGGGTATTGCTATACGCAAGTTACCGATGTTCAGCAAGAGGTTAATGGCTTGATGGACGAGGAGCGTAATTTTAAATGCGACGCGACTGCGATTAAAGCTATTAACGACTGGAAGAATTAGGCGAGACAGTCCCCGGATCGTCCGCTACGCTCACTTGCCTCGGCAACAGCGCACCTTGCACTGTTGGTAAGTGTGAAGGAGGAAAAGCATGTATGGTAAGGCGGAGGCTTTCTAAAAATTAAAGGGGCTGTCTCGTTAATGAACTGCTCCTAGAGCATCCGGAGAAAGGGCTGATAATTGTTTTCTACGGCAAATCGCAACTCGCAAGGCCGGTGAGCTACGCCCACCTGCTTGCTCAAACAGGCGATTTACCTACGAAAACAGTTATCAGCCCTTTCTCCTAGTGTTTCGGCCAGCTTTTGGTAAGGCTCTCGCTCGCCAAATCATAACATACTAACCCAGTATGTTTAATATGCCATGATTGCGCTAACGTGATCTTGGCAAAAAAAAATTGCCGAGTTTACAGGATCGTTCGCTACGCTCACTTGCTAGGATCGTTCGCTACGCTCACTTGCTAGGAGGAAGGGCTGATAACTGTTTTCGTAGGTAAATCGCTTGTTTGAGCAACA